>ERZ894203.541-NODE-541-length-29554-cov-11.128343_pt1 | contig 29554 bp, 21 predicted proteins | sample MGYA00380286_ERZ894203 | MGnify/ENA primary metagenome ERZ894203 (study PRJEB32331, sample SAMN06328484) | human gut metagenome | biome: human gut microbiome; feature: stool | host: Homo sapiens | collected 2014-02-06 ... | reverse complement strand
ATTTTTAATATGCCTTGTATTTATGCCCATAATTCCTTTGGCAAAGAAGTACAAAAAATGCTTCCCAAACCACTTAAAAATACCATTCGCCGACACCCTGCCGCATTCCGTATCGGATTGCAGGGACCGGATTTTTTATTTTTTTATCATCCCTTATTAAAATGTAAAACCAACCAATTAGGCTATCACCAGCACAGCCATGCGTTTGATGCTTTTCTGGCTTACGAACTGCCCATCATCCGAAAACTTGGAACAGACTCTGCCGCCTATGCCTATTTGCTCGGCTATATCTGTCATTTTGTGCTAGACAGCGAATGTCATACCTATATCATTCCAAAATCTACGGAAGCCGGAAAAAATCATCTGGTAATGGAAAATGAGTTTGACCGGTTTCTGCTGAAAAAAGATGGTTTCAACGCCATCTCTTATCCTATCTGGCACATGATTCCAAAAGATAAAGCCACCATCCATGCCATTTACGAAGTATACCGCCCATTTGCTCTATCAAAACATAAAATCAAACGGGCTCTTTCGGGCATGCGTTTTTATAAGAAGCTTCTAACCTGTGGCTGCTCTTTGAAACGATTTGTGATTCGTCTGCTTATGAAAATCACATTTCACTACCGACAGCTTGAGGGACACATGATGACACTCTGTGCCAAATCCTACGCAAAAGAGACCAATGCCGCCCTCTTAAAGCACTATAAAAAATCAATTCCTTTAGCGAATGAATTGATTTTGGATTTTCACAAAAGTGTGACGCAGGGGAAACCACTTCACAAACGTTTTCACACGACACTCAAAAGCAACGAGCCGCTTGACTAGTCCATTAACCCCAAATCTCTGCGGTACTGCCTCAGAAATTCATACACAAGCGTTCTCTTTTCGTGCCAGAAGCGCTTGCCGGGTGCTGTCACAAAATCCATCTGTTTCATATGACGGTAGGTATATTTTTCAAAATGCCTGCAAACCTCATTAAACGATGGATTTTCTTCTTTGGACGTAATCCACGAATCGAGCACAATTCCCATTGCTCCGGTATCATCTAACATATCCGCTTCCATCAGAACAACCAGCTCCAGCGGCGTTGTTTTCTCATGCAAAAGCCGCTTATTTGGGTGTTCTAAAATCAAATAGCAGATAAAATCAATCTGTTCGGGCGTATACGGACGCCGTTCCAAATAATCCCTGCAAATAGCGGCACTTTCTTTGGCGTGTCCTTCATCTCCCTGCACGGCATATCCTACATCATGGAAAATTGTTGCAATCTTTAAGGATTCAACATCTAAACTGTCATCCTTTAACTCTCTCGTAATGCGGAGCATCCACTGATAAACCCGCAGTGTATGGGCGTATCGGTCATATTCAATTTTGTTCTTACTCTTATCGCCCTTTCTGCGGTCATAGCTGTAAAGCATTTCTTCCACATACTGGAACATCTTGCGATGCTGTTTCATGATTTGCTCCATTTCCAATGTATTTTTTCTAATTTTTCTTCCAAATCAGTATTATAGCACAGCTTTCCCCATTTGTGCAAAGAAATCAATACCAATGTTTGACAAAAGACCGATTTGTATGTTACAGTAGGCAATACGATTTATATAAGGAGTTTAGTATGAAAATTCAGTTATCCGAACATTTTACCTACCATAAATTATTACGTTTTGTCTTTCCTTCCATCGTCATGATGATTTTCACATCCATCTATGGCGTAGTGGATGGTCTTTTTGTGTCCAATTATGCCGGAAAGACAGCGTTTGCCGCAATCAACCTCATTATGCCGTTTATTATGGCACTCTCCGCCCTTGGTTTCATGGTCGGAACCGGCGGCAGTGCCATCGTAGCAAAAACTCTTGGTGAAGGCAGAGAAAAAGAAGCCAACCGGTATTTTTCCATGCTTATTTATCTGACGATTTTTGGCGGCATCATTTTAAGTATCCTTGGAATTTTACTTGCAAGACCGGTCAGCATCGCACTTGGCGCCTCCGGAGACCTTTTAGACTATTGTACTCTGTATGGGCGCATTACGTTTTTATCGTTAACACCGTTTATGCTGCAAAATGTATTTCAGTGCTTTTTTGTCACGGCGGAAAAACCAAAACTTGGTTTACTCGTCGTTGTTCTTGCCGGTGTTACGAACATGGTGCTGGACTACCTGTTTATCGCCGTGTTTGGCATGGGGCTTGTCGGTGCCGCCATTGCAACCGTCTGTGGCGAATGTATCGGCGGCTTTGTACCATTAATTTATTTTGCTGCCAAAAATTCAAGTCCGTTTCTCTTAGGAAAAACCAAATGGTATCCTTTTATCTTGAAAAAGACTTGTACAAATGGCTCCTCGGAATTGATGACAAACTTATCCAGTTCTATCGTAAACACCTTATTCAATTTCCAGCTTATGCGCTTTGTCGGCGAAAACGGCGTAGCTGCTTACGGAACGATTATGTATGTCAATTTTATTTTTGTTGCGATTTATTTTGGATATTCCATCGGCAGTGCCCCTATTGTCAGTTACCACTATGGCGCACAAAATCACAAAGAATTAAAGAATCTGTTGAATAAAAGTCTACGTTTTACCGGTATCTGTGGCATTTTCATGTTCATACTCGCCCAGTTGATTGCGACACCTCTTGCCCGCATTTTTGTTGGATATGATGCGGATTTATTTGAATTAACCAGACATGGCTTTCAAATTTACTGCACAACATTTCTTGTGTGTGGACTTAATATTTACGGCTCCTCATTTTTCACGGCCTTAAATAATGGGCTTTTATCAGCGCTGATTTCTTTTTTGCGAACACTTGTATTCCAAATCAGCGCTGTCCTGATTCTGCCCATTTTCTTTGCGATTGACGGTATCTGGTCATCGGTTCTTTTAGCAGAGCTTCTCACCTTAATCGTTACTGCCATCTGCATCATTAAAATGCGCTCGCGCTATCATTATTTCTGATGTTCGGCAAAGATTTTATCTACCGTTTGCATCGCATTAAGAACGGTCTCATCCATTTTGTAGCAATAATGAGAACCGTTTCTGCCAATCGTATATAAATTTTTTACTCCATCAACAAAAGAAAGTAATTCTCCCTTCTTTTCGTAGCTGCCGGCATACGCCGGATAAGCTTTCGGAACATACTCTCTATGATAGCAGACTACTTCTCTGCCCGATTCAATAAATCCAATTTTTTTCAACTCGGACACGGCAATTTTCGCACACTCATCCTCCGATAAATTCCAGAAGTCGTCTCCTTCTTTGCAGAAAAATTCAAGTCCCAGCCATAACTCATTTTTCTTTTTCACAAGATACGGCGACCAGTTGTTATAGACCTGAATTCTGGCAAGTTTAATTTTCGGATCCTGCACATAAATCATACGCTCCGGAAAGTTTTCCATGGAAAACGCCCCATTCGCCAATTCCGGCCACTTAATGCACAATCCCATAATCACGCAATCACGGTATTTTAACCCATCGGCAATCGTCCGCAAAGAAATCGGAACGTTTCCCGTCATATTGGCAAACAATGAACTTAACGGCATAGTTGAAATGACAACATCCGCCTCCTCAAATACTCGTTTTCCGTTTGATTTTATATAACTGATTTTTTTCAGCATATTATTATCCAAAACAAGTGAGTCTACCATTGCTCCCAATTCAATAATTCCACCTCTTTTTTTTATCTTCTCTGCAACCTCCTGCCACATTTGACCAGCTCCCAATTTGGGATAGAGAAAATATTCTGTCTGAACTCGATTTTCCCCATGCATTGTTCCCTGCTCACAGGAAAGATTTCTTAGAGACTCTCCCCAGCATTTTTCCATATAATCCTGCAGAAAAGTTTGATAAATAGTTTGTCCAAACCGATTCATGTAGTAATCTTCTAATGTATGTTCTTTCCTCTTCTTTATTTTACTTTTTATTAAGCCACATATACATTTTAAGGTACAAAAGCTGCCAACCTGATTTCTGAATTTTCGGTCAAACAAAATCGGATGACTAACATAATTCCCTTTATAATACAGTTTTAATTTTTGTTTTCTCCGAAACATACGCTTGATATAGTTTACTCCTCTTGAAGGCAAAAATTGATTCCACCAATCTAAAACTTTTTCATTCACCATAAGAAAACGATGTCCTCCCAAGTCCATTCGATAATCTTGGAAGTCTACCGTTTTTGCTAATCCACCAATTTGATTTTTTTCCTCTAATACAAGCACCTGGCAGGAATCCGTCCGGTTTAGTATCTCATACGCCGCCGTAAGTCCTGCCGGGCCCGCCCCTATAACGATTACTTTTTTCATATAGTTTATTTTCTTTCTTTATGTAATATTTTGTCATAATTATATCACTATTAGATAACTATTTCAATATTTTTTTATTTTTCCTAGCGAAATTATATAAAATGTATAAAGATATTAAAAAGAGTAGTATGTGTGTGCTTGTGTCAAGTGCACACATACTACTCTCTTATCCGAATTCTCATCAGTTGCAGATAATGGGACCATGTCACTATGAACGGATGCTCCCCTTCAAAAATCGTAAACATTGTTTCCGAAATTCGATTGCTATATGTTAAATAAAAGAATGTCTTCCACTCCAATCAATCACTTTTTTATTTTAGACAAAAGAACCACGGTTTCTATCCCGCGTGTCCACGGAAACATATCTACACATTTTGCTTTAACCGGCTGATATCCATATTCCAAAAACACTTCCAAATCTCTGGCAAGCGAAGTTGGCTTGCAGGAAATATAAACAAATGAAGACAATCCATAATCTAAAATTTTACGAATTGCTTTTGGATGGATGCCCTCTCTTGGCGGGTCCAACACAATTGCGTCTGGTGCCTCTGTCAGTTCATCCAACACCGTCAACACATCTCCTGCCAAAAATGTACAGTTATCCAGCTGATTTTCTTTTGCATTTTCTGCCGCTGCATAAACTGCCTCTTCCACGATTTCAACTCCTGTCACCTCTTTTGCCACCGGTGCCAGTACCTGCGCAATCGTTCCGGTTCCGCTATAAAGGTCATATACCTTTTTCCCGGTCAAATCACCCACATATTCTCTTGCCAGCGAATACAATTTCTCTGCTCCGGCAGAATTTGTCTGAAAAAAGGAAAACGGCGTAATGCGAAAACGCAGCCCCAAAAGTTCATCATAAAAATAATCTTTTCCATATAAAATATCTACCGCATCTGCTTTCACCACATCCGAAAGACTATCGTTTGTCATATGCAGAATGCCGGCAAACGTCCCTGTCATCTCTAACGCAAGAAGCGTATCTTTGTATTTCTCAAGTAATTGTTTCCCTTCCGCAGAATTGATTCCTCCCTGAGAAGATGTCACAAGACAGATTAACATTTCCCCGGTTTTTAATCCCTTGCGTACAAGCAGGTGGCGAAGCACGCCCTCATGGCGCATTTTATGATAAAAATCAATGCTTTTTCCACCCAGTTTCGCATTTCGGAAAAAGTCCTGCGTTGTCTTTAACACCTTGCGCAAATCCTCATCAATAATCTGGCAGTCAGGGACGGAAATAATATCATAAAAACTTCCTCGTTTATGAAGTCCCAAGGTGAGCGGACCATCCTTCACTTCATCCCCAAAAGAAAACTCCATTTTGTTTCGGTATTCCCAAATTCTAGGACTTTCCACACATTCATCCAATGGAAACTCCGGATACACAGCATCCAACAAATCTTTTACCTGATTCAGTTTCAGCTTCTTCTGCTCCTGATACGGAAGCGTCTGGTACGCACAACCGCCACATTCTGAAAAATGCGGACACGGTGGCACTGCTTTTTCAATCTCCGAAGGCACCAAAACTTCCGTCAGATTTCCCTCCGGTCTTTTTTTCTTCACTTTCTTTAATTGAAAACGCACTCTCTGCCCCGGCAGTGTATTTTTCACCTGTACATAGGCATCCTCATCTTCTACATAAACAATTCCTTTATTCGGAAACTTTAGAGATGTAACCATCCCCTCATAAAATTCATTCTTTTTCATAGTAACCCTTCCTCGTAAAATTTGCTATTGCCATAGTATAGCATAGATTTTTGGAAATGTCATTTTTTAATGTTTAATGGTTGTGGGGAATGTTTGATGGCACTTTTTTTGTTTTCCAGTAATTCCGTAGAAACGCTTTGCGTCTCGTGGTTCTACGTTCCACTCCGGTCCGCGCAGGTCAGAGGTTCCCCGAACCTCTTGCGCCACTCCCGTTTAACAAACGCGTAAGGGTATGGGCATGCAAAATACGCAAGCCTCATACCCACGTGTTTGTACCCACGAGTCACAAAGTTTTCTACGGAATTACTGGAAGCCAAATAGACTGGCATCAAACAATTAACACAAACTTTTGAACACTAAAAATAACATCCAACGCTTGCACCAACCTCCCCATTTCTCTATTCGTTTTAATTTTTTTACAGCATCTCCAAATCGGAAACTGTAGTTTCATCTTTGTCACTATACAGGATAAAAAAAATGTGTTTTTAGCAAGTAGTTTGTGGCAAGTGTTTGTTTTCACTCTTTTGGGTTCCGGTAAATTCGTAGAAAAAGTTTGTGATGAGTGGGTTTTGAGTACGTCGGTATGTGGCACTGGTAGTTTCAGTGCCCATACCGCTACGCACTCAATAAGCGGAAGCGCCCACGAGACGCAAACTTTTTCTACGGATTTACGAAAACAAAAAATAATAACAAACACTTGCCACAAACTATCAGTTGATTTACTCACCAAAATCCGCTATACTTAAACTTAAACGACATTAGGAAAGAGGTACCAAAATGGATAACGCAACCGAAGAAAGCATTATGGATATCATCGGAAAACTGAAAAAGATTGATTACATAAATCCGGAAGACATCCCTAATATTGATTTATACATGGATCAGGTTACGACATTTATGGATGAACATCTTGCTGCGTGTAAGCGTCTGGATGACGATAAAATACTTACAAAAACCATGATTAACAACTACACAAAAAACGATTTTCTTCCGCCACCGGTCAAGAAGAAATATTCCAAAGAGCATATGTATCTTCTGATTTTTATTTACTATTTTAAAAATGTATTATCAATCAATGATACGCAGAAAATCTTCCGCCCGCTGACGGATATGTTCTATGACAAAAAATCAAGGGATATTTCACTGGAAGAAATCTACCGCGTCATTTTTGAGATGGAACGCATACAGACAGATAATCTTACCAAAGACATTTTGAGACGATTTAAGTATTCACAAAATCTGTTTCCGGATGTTAAGGATGAAGACGAAGCAGACTTTCTCTCCCGTTTCGCTTTTATCTGTCTGCTCAGTTTTGATGCTTACCTCAAAAAGCAGTTAGTGGAGCGTTTAATTGACGAAACTCTTTCTGATGAAGCGAAGCAGAAAAAAGACAAATAAATTACGGATAGAATTGAGGTTACTATGAACGAATTACTTGCAGGATTAAATGACAAACAAAAAGAAGCGGTTCTCCACTTTGAGGGACCGCTCCTTATTTTAGCGGGTGCAGGCTCCGGGAAAACCCGTGTTCTCACCCACCGAATTGCATATTTAATTGAGGAACATCAGGTACCGCCCTACCACATTCTTGCCCTTACCTTTACAAATAAAGCGGCAAATGAAATGCGCGAGCGTGTGAATAACATTATTGAATATGGTGCCGGCAGTATCTGGGTGAGCACCTTCCACTCCACCTGTGTTCGTATTTTAAGACGATTTATCGACCATTTGGGTTACGATAACGCCTTTACGATATATGATAGCGATGACCAGAAATCACTGATGAAAGATATTTGCAAGCAGTTAAATATTGACACAAAAAAATATAAAGAACGCACTTTCTTAAATGCTATTTCCTCGGCAAAGGACGAGTTAAAAACGCCGGAACAGTATGCTGACGAAGTGGCAAAGGAATACAACAAAAAGATTTTCGGACGGGTTTATAAAGAATACCAAAAGCGCTTAAAACAGAACAATGCTTTGGATTTTGACGACTTAATTATGCTTACCGTGCAATTATTCCGGCAAAATGCGGAAATACTAAACCATTATCAGGAGCGTTTTCCGTTTATTCTGGTGGATGAGTATCAGGATACCAACACCGCACAGTTTACTTTATTAAGTTTGCTGGCATCCCGCTACCAGAACCTTTGCGTGGTTGGTGACGATGACCAGTCGATTTACCGGTTCCGCGGTGCAAATATTCACAATATTTTAAATTTTGAAAAAATCTTTCCGGCAACGAAAGTAATCCGCTTAGAGCAGAACTACCGCTCTACTAAAAATATCCTTGCAGCTGCCAGCGGAGTGATTAAACATAATTCCATGCGTAAAGAAAAAACGCTTTGGACAACGGCCGAGGCCGGTGCTCCGATTTACTATGGGCGCTACGATAATGAATACGAAGAAGCTCAAGGCATTGCCGCTGACATTCACCGTCAGGTAAAGGATGGTATGTCCTACAGCGACTTTGCTATTTTATACCGCACCAATGCACAATCCCGTGTGTTTGAGGAAAAACTTATTTACGAGGGCATTCCTTACCGGATTATCGGTGCTGTCAACTTCTATGCAAGAAAGGAAATTAAAGATATTCTCTGTTACCTGAAAACAATCAATAACAGTGCCGACGATATCGCAATTAAGCGAATCATCAATATTCCAAGACGAGGCATCGGTCAGACAACCATCGGACGTATTTCCGATTATGCTTTTTCGCAGGAAATGCCATTTTACGAGGCACTCCGCCGCGTGGATGAAATTCCGGGATGCACCCGCGCCAGTGCAAAAATTCATTCTTTTGTCAGCCTGATTGAGCATTTTCGCATGAAATTACGTGATGAGATGTATTCGCTTGAGGATATGACTCAGGAACTTTTGGATGTAACCGGTTATGTCCGTGAATTAGAGGCTGAAGACACCGACGAGGCAAATGGCCGCATCGAAAATATTGAATCTCTGATGAATAAGATTGTTCAATATGAGGAAGATAATAATGGCGGCTCGTTAAACGATCTGCTTGAAGACATCGCTCTCGTGGCAGACATTGACACGGTATCCGACGACGCTGAGCAGGTGCTTTTGATGACACTCCACAGTGCCAAAGGACTGGAATTTCCAAATGTTTATATCTGCGGTATGGAAGAAACAATCTTCCCGGGGGCTTCCGCCGTATTTGGCGATGACCCATCCGAACTGGAAGAAGAACGCAGACTCTGCTACGTAGGAATTACCCGTGCCATGAAAAAGCTGACGCTTACCAGCGCAAATCAGCGCATGCGTAACGGTGAAATGAATTTTAACCGTCCGTCACGCTTTATTAACGAGATTCCGCGCCACTTAGTGAAACAGACTTATGGTGTAGTCTTTAAACCAGAAGTTGAAAGCAAACCAACTGAGTTTTCGAGGACAAAAGCTTCTCTTTATACCAAGGACCGTAAAAATCCATTTGCCAATAACCCTTACATTCAAAGGGGAATGGGAAGTGCTTCACCTGCCGGTGCTCCGGATTATCAGGTTGGCGACCGGGTGTCACACGCAAAATTTGGGCAGGGCGTTGTCCGCTCCCTCACAAAACTAACAAATGACTATGAGGTTGTCATTGAATTTGATGGATTTGGACAGAGAAAGCTCCGCTCTTCGTTTGCCAAACTGACAAAATTATAATTTGATAAAAAAAGTATAGTATTCCATAACTATTCGTGTTACAATATGGTTAAAGAATCTTTTTGAGAAAGGATGGTTTTTATTATGTCAGGAAAATTTGAGGAAATGATAAACAACGCTAAAATTACTGAGTTGTTAAACAAGAAAAAAGCAGAGGAAGAAAATAAAAGTTTTGTTCTTTGGATTTTGGCTATTATCGGTGCAGTTGCTGCTGTAGCTGCTATCGCATTTGCTGTATACCGTTATATGAATCCAAAGTACGCTGATTTTGATGGTGACTTTGATTATGACGAGTTTGAGGATGATTTCGAAGATGACGACATTGATGACAATGACGTTTATGTAAAGAAGACAAACTAGTTTTTATTCTCCTTTCACCCCAAAAGAACCGCCTGTACCGGACATACCGGTGCAGGCGGTTCTTTTCATTTTTCTCTCTTCTATTATCCTAATTCCGGAACTTTTTTTGAAATTGCAACTGCTAATGCTCCCGGTCCGATATGACACGAAACACTTAAGGAAAGCGGGTCAACAAAATCCACCTCATGTCCCGGGAATTCTGTCTCTAATTCCTTACGAAACGCCTGAGCCTCGGTATCATCTGCCGTATAAGCAACATGCATGTAAAAATTATCCCCATCCGGGTCATGGAAACGTTCTTCAAAGTCATGGCGAATTGCCTTAATCATTGTGCTTTTTGCCGCCTTCAAAGTTTTTACTTTTGCATAAGCATCTAACTTTTCTCCCTGAATCTGCAAAACCGGTTTGATTCTTAATACGGTTCCGATAGCTGCAGCCGCCGGTGTAATTCGTCCACCTTTTTTCAGATAAGAAAGTGTGTCCACCATGATATAAATACTGGACTCAAATTTCTCACGAAGCAAAATCTCCTGAATCTGTTTGCCATCATAACCATTCTGTGCCAGTTCAATGGCATCCATTACAGAGCGTCTCTGTGTAACCGAAATTCTCTGGTTATCTACAACAAAAACTTTATTTTCGTACTTTTCTTCATAAGAAAGCATCATGGCAGTTCCGCAAGAGCTGCTCAATCCACTCGACATCGGAATGTAAACGATTTCATCATAACACTCTAACACACTGTCCCACAGTTTCATTAATGTATCCGGTGCCGGCTGTGATGTCATTACATCTGCGCCCTGCGCCAGATATCCATAAAACTCATCCTGACTCATGCTAATATCTTCATAAAATGTATCACCATTTACAAAAAAAGGCATTGGCACAACGTGAATGCCAAGCTTCTTTGCTTCTGACTGAGTAATCCCACTATTACTATCTGTAATTACCGCAACTTTTTTCATCTATGCAATCCCCTTTCAAAAGATACATTACATCATATCATTCTACTATTAAACTTCGTTTTTGTCAAACAACCGGTATTTCTTTACCATTCTTTCAATCCTAAGAAGAACGGGTTTAAACAGACAGAACAAAAATCCGGCAGTTGCTGCTCCAAACAACAGGTTAAAAGGAAGCCCTGACAAATACACAAAGCAAACCACCGATAAGGAAAGCTGCTGTGAAGTAAAAAAGATGGTATTTAAATCAACAATGGCCCCGTAGATGATAACGACAGCAAAAAAGCCATAGAGTGCTACAAGCCACCGCTTACTCTCCCGCCCGTAGAAAAATACGCCGGCAAAAAAACCTACCAGACCAAGTGCCACCATTTGAAACGGAGTCCATGAGCCCTGACCGAAATAAAAATTAGAAACAAAAGCACTTAATGCCCCTGTCACAAAACCTACTTCACCTCCAAAACTCACACCCGCCAAAATTACGACAGCCGCAATTGGTTTTATCTGCGGCAGAAAGAAAAAAGCAATTCTTCCGGCAATCGCAAGCGCGCAAAGCGACGCAATCATCGTAAGCAGCATAACACCCGGCCGTTCTTTTTCAAAGTGAGCAAAAAAGCCAAACAAAGCAATCAGTAAAACCGCCATACTCACAAGATAATAATTTTCTCCCTTTAACACAATGATTTCATAAAAAAGCAATACAAAGGCAAGTATGCCAAGGATACTATTGCGAATTTTTTCTTTTTGCATATTTCTTCACATCCTCAATGGTTATTATGTGTGGATTTACCCGTCTGGTCACCCGGTTCATCCCTGTTGTGTAAAACTGGTTTTCTTCCATAAATTCTCTCACCGGACACTGTACAATGATTTCGCCCTGATACAAAAGTGATATTTCGTCAGCGTACTTCGCTATAAATTCCATATCATGCGACACCATAACAATGGATTTTTCCTTTTTTGTCCACTCCTTTAAAACCTCACCAAATATCTTTTTTGATTTTGCATCCATTCCTTTGGTCGGCTCATCCAAAAAATAATAATCTGCCTCTTTTCCGAGTGCAACACAAAGTGCAAGCCGCTGTTTTTCCCCACCCGACAAGTCCTGTGGATTTCGCTTTTTTAATTCCTCTAAACCAAACCGCAAAAATAATTCTTTCGAACATTGGCTCATTTTATCCCATTCTTTTTGCACTGTTTCTTCTAATAACAAATACATCGGATTTTGCGGCAGATAAGAAAAGTTTACCGAACTCATTTTCCCATGATACGGTCGAAACTGCCCTGCCATCAGCCGCAGTAAAGTCGTCTTTCCACTTCCGTTGCCACCCACAAGACACGAAATGGTATTTGCCGCAAAACGCCCCTTTGTTTCCTTTAACACATCCGGTGATTTCTTCTCATAGCGAAACCATATATTTTTTAGTGAAAAATCCTGTGATGAGGTTTGTTTTCTTTCTATTTTTTCTTCATCTACATCCGGAAGCACTGTACTTTTATAATTTTCTTCAAACCAGATTCTTGCCTCTTTTTTTGTCAAAAGTCCATCTTCCAATTGCAGATATGACGGCAAAAATTCTTCGAAAATCGTGTCCTTCAACCGGGACTGTATCGTCCTTGGCTCCCCTATTTTCTCAATTTTTCCGTCTGCCATACATATCACTTCATCCACAAAAGCAACCAAATCTTCCAGCCGCTGCTCCGCAATTACAATCGTTACCCCAAATTCTTCATTAATCTGCCGAATTAAATCATAGATTCTCCGCGCCGCAACCGGGTCTAACTGGCTGGTCGGTTCATCCAATATCATAAGTTCCGGATTCATGGCAAGACCGGAAGCAATGTTTAAAAGCTGCTTCTCTCCACCACTTAATGTCATCGTGTCCCGCGTGACCAGATTTTCAAGCCCAAATGAACTAATCACTTCTGCTAACCGCCGTTTCATCTGCTGCTGTTCCATCCCGATATTTTCAAGTCCAAATACAATCTCATAAGAAACCCGGTCTGTCACAATCTGATTATCCGGGTTCTGCCACACATATGCACAGCCCTTCGCCTGATTGGTAAGGCTTCCTTCTTCTCTTCCGCGGATTCCCGTTTCACCGGCAAGTTTGCGTAATAAAGTTGTTTTTCCGCAGCCAGACGGACCGACAAGCAAGGTAATCGTTCCCTGTTTTATTTCCATCTGTTCCACCGAAACCGCTGGTGTTACTTCATCCGGGTAGAAAAACCGGTAATCTTTCGCCTCGATAAAAGCCATGCTGCTTCCTCCTTTCCGTTCATCCAAATCGGGATGCCAAGATATAAAATCCAAATCAAAATCTCCCACGCCGGCAAAAATTCCATGTGTATACTTGGGAAAAACCAAACCGGCGCAGGTGCCATTATTTGTTTTCCAATCACAAAAACACTCATCATACATACAATCGCAAAAAATACATAATCTCCCATATTCCATTTACGTGCATAAAACGATGTGCGCCCCTTTTTTCCATACGACTTCGCTTTCATTGCCATACTTCGTTCTACCGAATCTTCCATCGTTTTACCAAGCAGTGCAGACCACACATGCGGACGATTTCCATGCAGTGAAATCATCTGTGAAAAATCTTTTTTTGCCTTAGGCACCATACGAAGAATCATGGAAAAAAGCAACGAAAAAGATGGAAATCTTTTTCCTGACATCGTCATAATCTTTTCTGAAGTCATCACATGTGAAAAATCGGAAAACAGAAAAATAGTTCCTAACAAAACAACTGCCATATAACAGCCATACAGCACCGCTTCCTTTGTCACGGCGTTCTCATTCAAATAGAAAAGTACCGTCATACCACGGTGATTGAGCAGTGGATTCACAACCACACAAAGTGCCGCCACCGTAAGACTTCCCACAAAGGATTTAAGCATTTTCAGAAATCCTCTATTTAGCGAAACATCAATTCCCATCAGTAACAAAAGCAATCCATATAAAAGCGGATGTCCTGCCACAATCAAAAGAACCAGTGTCATAACATAATATACAAATAAAACGACCGGATGCCTTCGCGTCATCGCATTCATGGTTTCCTCCTCTAGTATTCATACTCGCAAACATAATAAAATACAATTACATCGCCATTTGATACCTGATAATTGCTCGCTCCCACATTCGGTGTCATGCCATTGACCGAATACATCCAACCGCTCTTGCTGCCACAGTCAAACTGATACAGACCGCCAATTCCCTTCACATAATAGGTGCCATACATCGGAGTGACCTCGCTATCTAGGGCGATGTTGTTCTCTTTTGTAATTCGCTTCAATATATCATACACGGACTCTTCTGCCGTGAAGGAACATTTACCGGAATAATAAATTCCGGATGCCGGAATCACCTCTTCTAATCCATTTTTCCACAACTCTTTTTTCTTTAAAATCTTCTTACACTCAATTTCAAAAGAAACTTCATTTTTGGGTTTTTCCGTTTGCTTTTCGGTCGGTTTTACAGTTACAGGTTTTTCGGTCGAAACCGGTTTTTTTATAACATTTTCCCCGGATTTTTTTTCTGTTTTATTTCCTTTATCCTTTTTTGGTGCAGTCACGGCCGCCGGCTTAGCAGTCGGTTTTTCTGTATTTTTCCCTTTAATTTTCTCTTTTGGTGTACTTGTGCTTACTACCGTTTTCTGCTTGGGAGTCTTTGTTGGTTCTACCGATTTTGTTGATTCCGGTTTCGCCGTCTCCTTTTTTTCCACAGAAACTACATCTTCTTCGGAAGCATAGTGTGGGTTTACTTCTTTATTCGGTTTTTGTATGCCCTGTATCACTAACGCCCCGATGATAACGAAAAACAGTACCACGCAGGCGATAATTCCTTTTTGATTCCACTTCATCTGAAAGCCTCCAAAAAAACTTCTTATATGACAGAGTAACAAACAATGGACAAATCTGTCAAGCGTTGGTATAATATCTTGCGATGGTATAAATAATATTAGTAACCATGAGGTTCTTTTAAGATTAATAGGGAAGACGGTGTGAATCCGCCGCAGCCCCCGCTGCCGTATTAGGGGATGGCTTGTACATAAATGTCACTGGCATATGCCGGGAAGGCGTACAAGATTGGTTAAACCTTCCAGATGAACCTTAAGTCGGAAGACCTGCCTTATGGTGTGAAATGTGACCTTTCGGAGGGAGAGGAAATGTTTTGACTATTCATTCTAGTCATCACAGGTCCTTGTATACCCTTTTTTCGGGAATACAGGACTTTTCTTATGTTATCGCAATACCAGAACAAAAATACGCGATACGCGAGAAAGAAGGTTTTTCTATGAAAAACAAAAAGAAACTTTTATCCGTTCTTTTAGTCTTTGTTATGACGGTAAGCGTCTTTCATGGCTATGCAGCAAAAGCAGCGGATACAGTCAAAGTAACACTTCGTCTGGAGCAGGATAATCAAACACTTGTTACACCGGTTGAAGTTACTCTGACAGATGAAGACAAAAAAGATTACGGCATCGGCCTCAGTACCGAAACACTTACCCCGCTTCATGCACTGGCTAAGTATCTTACTGAGAAAAAAGGTGCCACAACAGAAACAATGAAAAATTATATTATGGCAAGTACAAGTCAGTACGGTTTGTATGTTACCGGTATTAATATCGATGGCAAATCTGACGGCAGTGCCTCCTCTGACGCTTTAGACGGCGTAAACTGGCTATATGCTGTAAATAATACAGACCCGGGTGTCGGTATGGGCTCCTATTCATTAAAAAATAATGATGCAGTCACCATCTATGGCCTTTGGGGCGGCGGCACATGGCCAAATAACGTAGAAACAAATTACAGTTATTTTGAAAATAACACCGTGAACACAACAGTTTCCAGCAAAACTACTGTATCACTGAAAGGTGTAGGCTACGACGAGAATTACAGTCCGATTGTTAAGGCAATTAGTAACGCAACTGTTGTAGCAGCAAAATATGAAAATGAAACCAGTACAGCAACCACCGGAAATGCTGTTACGTTAGCACAGACAGATGATAACGGTGTTGCTACTCTTTCCTTTGATAAAGCAGGTACTTATGTACTCTCCGCTTATCGTTTGGACAGCGACGGCAAACACTCCAACATTTCCAGACCATACGCAATTGTGAAAGTGCTTGCTGCAGTTACTACACCAACGGCTACTCCAACCGTTACACCAACAGCCACCCCGACCGTTACACCAACAGCTACTCCAACCGTTACACCAACAGCTACTCCGACCGTTACACCAACAGCTACTCCGGCAGGAGATTCTCTTGGCAAACCGGTTCCAACAAAAACTCCGACTGCCACACCAACTCCGGCATCGGATGACAAGGGTATTAAAAAAGTTGCAAAAACACCTACTAAGGTAAAAGTTGTTGTGAAAAAGTCAAAGAAAAAGAAAAAATCCGTAACTGTTTCCTGGAAAAAGGCAGCAAACGCAAAAGGATACCGCATTTTACTTTCCAAGAAAAAGAACGGTAAATACACAAAAGTAACAGATACGAAAAAGACAAAGTATACCTTTAAGAAAACAAAAGGAACATACTATGTAAAACTGAAAGCTTATGTTGTAAAATCTAACAAATCTACTTACAGCAAAGCAACAAAACCAGTAAAATTCAAGGTGAAATAAGATGAAAAGAAAGACATTATTATGTCTGATGCTCACCGCCGCCATCTTCCTCAGTGCTTTTACGACTTTTCGTAATGAACAGGGTATGGATGGTGCCAGCGTGGTATCCTCTGTAACACCGGAGGATACCGCTGACTGCGGTGCTATTTGGACAAACAAATTTTCCACAAAGAGAATCTCATGCAACTCTATCCCGATTATGGGAACAAACGGCATCTATGTCGTAAATTCGAATATACTTTATGAACTGTCTTATGCAAATGGACAGGTTCTCAGACAAACTACTTTAAAAGAAAAAATGAACAGCGTCTGCAACATGCTTCTTGAGGAGCATTTTTTATATATTCCGCTGGCAAATGGCACGATACAATGTGTTGACATCACTTCAATGACAAGTCTATGGCAGAGCGAGTCGTTTGGTGGACAGTCTCTTTCGACTACCTTTTGTCAGGACGGCTATCTCTATGCCGGCACGACAAATGTTTTATCAAATGGTACAACCACCGGTCTCTTCTACTGCCTGAATGCAAAAGATGGCTCAACCGTCTGGACTTATGAAGATAAAGACCATCCGGGCGGTTACTATTGGAGCGGTGCCATTGTCTATGAGGATGCACTTTATTTCACCGGTGATAACGGCATTTTAGTAAGCCACAGTCTCACGGAACCGGTTGTATATGATACCGCTGTTCTGACTACGGCAAACATCCGTGCCGGTCTTACTTACCACAAAGAAACCGACGCCCTTTATACCGTGGCAAAAGACGGTACATTATTTCAGATTCAATGCGGGAATCAAAAGATTACGAAGGTTTCCTCCGGTAAAATTATGAATGGTGCCAAATTTATTACCTGCACCAGCACACCAACTATTTATAACAATCGTTTATATGTTGGATGTATGGCAGACCAATATGGTTATGTCTGTGTCATGGATGCCCTGACTTTAAAACCTATTTATCAGGTAAAGGGATTTCAAAATGCTGAAGTCAAATCTTCTCCTCTTGTTTCAACCCGTGGTTCTTCCACCGGAGAAGTAACGGTCTATTTCTCCATGAATGCTTTGCCGGGTGGTTTGTACGCTTTTAAAGATACAGAAGGAAAAACAAGTGCCTCACTTCACACTTTGTATATTCCACAGGCAAAACAATACTGCCTGTCCAGTATTACAGCCGATGACAAGGGGCGTTTATACTATTCCAACGACAGTGGAACCCTGTTTTGTGTTACGCTTGCCAAAGATATCCCTGCCACAAGTACGCCGACAGTCACAAGCACACCGGCTGCGACAAGTACGCCGCCTGTTTCTAATTCGCTTGCACCGGCGGCTAAAAAGTCTGTGTCAAAACCGAAGAAACCATATAGCGTTAAGGTAAAGAAAAGCAAGAAAAAATACAAAGTCACCTGGAAAAAAAAGAGCAAAAAATACCAGACAATTATCTCCTATCGATATGGTAAGGGAAAATGGGAAAAGAAAACAATCAAAAAAAATACGGCAGCAACGATAAAAAAAGGCAAAAAAAGACTGCAAATCCGACTGAGATGCAAAATCAAAAAACAGTCCAAATGGATTTACTCCTCTTATACGAAAACCTTTTCATTTCGTCCCTAATATGCTAAGATAAAAAAAGTCATTGGATTTACAAAAGGGAGGTTTATAGTATGAGTAAAGAACAAGAACAACTACTGCAATGGATTGATGAATCCGATAATATTGTGTTTTTTGGCGGTGCCGGTGTCTCAACAGAAAGTAAAATTCCGGATTTTAGAAGTGTTGATGGATTATATAAACAGAACTACGATTATCCACCGGAAACGATTCTGTCCCATAGTTTTTATATCCGTAACCCGGAAGAATTTTACCGCTTTTACCGAGATAAAATGCTGTTTCCTGACGCCGAGCCTAATGCCGCTCACATTGCTCTTGCCAATTTGGAAAAACAGGGTAAATTAAAAGCAGTCATTACACAAAACATTGATGGTCTGCATCAGAAGGCGGGAAGTAAGGAAGTACTAGAACTCCACGGCTCTGTTTTGCGAAATCACTGCACACACTGTCATAAATTTTATTCTTTAGAAGATATTTTAGCTATGGACGGTGTTCCTCACTGCGAATGTGGCGGCATCATAAAACCGGATGTCGTTCTCTATGAAGAAGGACTTGATATGCCGCTTATGGAACGTGCCATTTCCTATATCCGCGATGCTGATTTGCTGATTATCGGCGGCACATCTTTGGTTGTTTATCCGGCCGCCGGGTTAATTGACTACTATCAGGGCGATAAGCTGGTACTCATTAATAAGGATAAAACTTCAAAGGATAATCGTGCAAATCTTATCCTGCACGAACCAATTGGTGAGGTCTTAAAACCGCTCGCCTGACAAATTATTTCTTAATCTTCATGAAATTGATTTTTGCGGATGCCAGTACATTGCGTGGAAACATCTGGTTTACACCACTTGTTCCACCGTTACCGGTATCCGTTATTTTTTTCGGATAAAGGACAAGAGAAATCTTCTTTTCTTCCTTTCGTTTTTCCTCCATCGCCTCTCCTGCAAGTACAATACTTGGCTTTTCTTTATTGATTAGAGATAAGGTATATGACATGGGCTTTTTCGTTTTGCCATCTGCACGGCAGCCAACAAGTTGAAGCCCATTATGTAAAACTGCACTCTCATCCAAAAGCAGATGCACACCTGCACCGGAGATTTTTTCTTTCTTTTCCTCCACAAGGACAGAATCTGCACTTCCTTCCACCATATAAATGCCCAATGCCGCCTTCATTTTTTTGATACTTGCAAGAGTCTTATCTACCGTTACCTCTTTTGTATGTCTACCGAATAAATTTCCTCCAAATAAAATAACATCCGGCTTTTTCTCATTCACCTTTTCCACCAGAGAATCAAACGCATGAGCAGTCATATCACTTCCTACAAAGCAATTGGAAATATAAACAATGGAAGTATCCTTAACCGGCTCCTTCTTATTCTCCTGTGAAATCACAGTCTCCTCCCACGATATGCACCGGCTTTTCCAGAAAATAACAGCACCGACACACATGGTGACAACAAAAAAGCCAAGAATCAATTTGGTCGGATGATTGAAAAAGCGGTATATTTTCCCGCTGCATCCTGCTTTTTTCCCGATAAAACGAACAATGCCACGCACAAAACACAAAATAGGTGTGAGTATCATAACACTGCCATATATTACAGAATATGCATGCATAATGACGGAAACTACATCCGAAATCATTGCGGATATTCCGGTTTCAAAAAGGAACACAACTATTAAAGAAAAAACATGTAAAAACGCGAAAAAGACCACCGGTACTTTCCCGCGTTTCCACAAATCATAATATCGCAAAATAGAATAAAACCATGCTCCTAATGCATAGCACAACGCAATCACAACTTCTATCATAAAAGCACCCCTTGTCGTATGTTTTACTACACGTGTAGTGTATAATAGAACTGCTTATTTGTCAACCATTATTTGGTTTTGAATTTCTTTGTTTTGCTCCATTTTGAAACGGTTTTCTTTCCGTTTATTACCTGATACGTTCGGATTCGTATATAGTATTTCTTTTTCGTCTTTAACTTTTTAATCGTCCGGCTTTGTTTCTTCTTACCGGGAATCGTAATCGTCTTTTTCCCTTTTTTGAAAGATGCCGACGTGCTATATTGAATCTGATATCCGGTAATTGACTGTGCTGACTTCTTCCAGCTTACCGATACTTTTTTCTTGCCTGCTTTCACCTTTTTGATAACCGGTGCTTTCAGAACAGCCTGCTTGGGATTCTTGTTTGTATTTGCCGGTGCTGTCGTCGGTTTTGCGTTGGAAGCCGGCGTTTTCACAGGTGTTCCCGAAGTTTTCTGTGTCGGTGTTGGAATTGGTGTTGGTGTTGTCTTTGGTACCGGAGTAGGGGGAGGTGTTACCAGCGGCGTCGGCGTTGGTTTCGGTTTCGGTGTTGGTGTTGGAATCACAAGATTTTCCGGCACTTTTCCTATTTTTACATCCGTGTAATCACTGTACAAATACCGGTCTGTTTTATTTGCTGTTAACCAGTCTGCCTGCTCTTTTGTTGCCGTATAAATCGTCGATGGATTGTGCATTTCATAGAAGATGTAAGTATCCCATGTTTCCAGTTTTGTTCCATCAAAGCCGGTTCCAAGTCCAATCGCCACTAAATTTGTACAATTATAAAATGCCTGCCCGCCAATCGTTTGTATCCGGTCCGGAACTTCCACCTTCACAAGTCCGGTACAGTACGAAAATGTATATTCCGGTATGGAGGTCATCGATTTCAAATCTGGTAATTCGGTAAATGACGTACAACCGGAAAATACTGAGCCTGCCATTGATTGTAAATTCTCTGACATCGTAACTTTATCCGCTTTCAGACTGGTACAATTACTAAATGCCCCATATCCGATTTTCTTAATCTGAGACGGAATTACAATCTGCTCTAAAGCAGAACAACCACTGAACGTATATGGCGGAATTTCTTCTATATTAACCGCCTTTGATAAATCAACAGAAACCAACGAAGTACAATTTTGGAATTCACTACCTCCAAGTTTTTGTAAACCTGCTCCGAGAACAACCGATGTCAGTTTTTCACAATCCTCGAAAGCTCCTTCTGTTGCCAAATTGGTTATTCCAAGGATTTTAACAGAATCCGGAATCACAACCTGTTCCAATTCACTTCCCTGAAAAGCCTGATACCCAATCTGCGTCAAACCGTTCGGAAGTGATATACTCCGAATGGCACATCCCTTAAATGCCTGCCCATCAATACAAATTAATTTCGACGGAAGTGAAATTGATGTTAAATTTGTTGTTTCTCCAAATGCACTGTTTCCAATAAATGTTACGTTATCCGGAATATGAACTGAAGTTAATGCACTGCAGTCCTTAAACATAGTCCCTGGAACTGCCGTCCAGCTATCCGGAATCGTAAATGAACGTAAAGACTTACATCCCCAGAACAAACCGCCGGAATACTTATCCTCATCATTCTCATAACGGTTTGTGCCATCATAATCCTCTGCGGATACTGTAAATTTCCCATCTTCCGGGAACACAACATGGTCTAACTTTTCACAGTCCATAAACGCATTCGATGCAATATGCTGTACAGATTTTGGAATATTAATACTTTTCAAATTTTTACATCCTGCAAATGCACTGCAGCCAATAAAGGTTAAGCCCTCCGGAAGTGTTACCGTATCAATCGTACACTCACGGAATGCCCTCGAACCTATATAGGTAAGATTTGGTGTCTTATCTTTTCCAATCGGCAGTTCAGTCAACTCCGAACAGTTTGCAAATACATCTTTATATACGGTTTTTAATTCCTCCGGATATTTTAGCGTAAACTTAGACATTTTAGAACAATTATTAAATGCCATTTCTCCCAAATAAGTTAATTTTCCTTTTATCGTAACACTTGTAAGGGCTTTACAACCGCCAAATGCCAGTCGCGGTAATGTTGTAATCTTCTCCGGAAGTTCAATCGTGGTTAAACTTTCGCAGCGGTTAAACGCATGATATCCCAGTGACGCAACATTGCCCCATTCAATTGTTTTTAGCTGGGTCAACCCCTCACACAAATGTGAGGGTACTTTTGTAACGCCGGACTCAAATGTGATTTTTTCAATTGCATCTCCGGCAAGACAGGCACCATCATTTTTCTGGTCCACTTCTTTGTCATCATCCAGTGGATATGTGTCGTAAATCGATGTTGTACCTTCTGGAATTGATATCTCATTTAACGAATCACACTCATAGAAAATGTATTTCCCAAGCTGGCAATTTGTAGGAAGTTTCACTGAAGAAAGCACACTGCATCCATAAAAAGCATAATTATCAATTTCCAAAACACCTTTCGGAATATTTATGGACGTAATTGTCGTGTTATCCCGAAACGCATTCTGTCCAATAACAGTAACATTATAACTTGCCCCATCCCAATCAATCCGAGAAGGTATTGTTACACTTTGTGATATTCCTGTATATTTTTGCAATGTTGCTGTTTTTGTTTCCTGTGTTAATTGATAGGAAAAATCACCTTCTGAGTAATTAACTGTGTCTGCTTTTGATGACTGCTCCATAAACCCTATGGAGAAAAAGAATGTCAGCATAAAAAGCATGCTAACGATGAAACATTTCCTTCCTTTACAAATTTTATCATTCACCTTAACCATCTCCTTTCTTAATTTCATATAAATCCGTTTCATTATACTGAATTAAGCATAAAATGGTAAGGTTACAAATGTCTCATGTTCGCTTTTTGGCTGACATTCCTGTAATTTTAGTTATAGTTAAATTTCAATTTATTTAATGATACATATTTGGTCTGACTCCGCTCGCCATTCAGAATCTGAATGTTAAAGCCGACGCCCTCTTCCAGTTTGTGTGGCATGGAACCATTATATTCTGTTAAATCAAATACCGTGTGTTTCTTCGAACCAATCAACTTATAGTTTCCTTTATCTAAAATATCGGAATCACTGTAGCCATTCAGCGCTTCAGCAGAAACAAAGGCACATTTCTGATAATCCCCCTCAAAATCAAGTTCTGTTCCGGAAGCATCATATACACCAAATTGAATCTCAAATGAGGTGACATCCTGTATACGAATTCCCTTTTTTAACAAATACCGGCTGAAATCAATCGCAATCATACAACTAACTTCCTCATCGTATTCATTTTCAAAAAGCATCAGACCATCGAGTTTATTTACGCCACTCTCGACAAGACCACTGCCAAGATTCATGTAACCAATAATGTCTTTATCCTCCAAATCCGCAACCAATACTTTCGGTTCCGCAATCGTTTCCTGTCTAACCGTTTTTTCCCGGAAATGCTCCGGCCATTCATCTTCCGGCAGTAGCAACTCCATTTTTAAAAGAATCAATTTACGAATCCTGCTAAATTCGCCATTCGTAAACTGAATGTTAATCCCCACTGCATCGTGAAGCTCATGATCCGAAAGAGAAACTCCATCTGCTTTGTATCCATTGTAATCCGTAAGCTTGATTTTTGTAATTTCCTTTGAACCAATAACCTTATAATTTGTCGTTGGTAAAATGTCCGAATTACTGTAACCATTTAATTCATCCTCAGAAACAAGTGCACATTTTTCGTACTCAATGGAAAAATCAATTTCTTCCTCATTTTCATCATACGCAGCCGCCACCAAATGAATTTCCTGAACATCCTCAATTGCAATTCCCATATGTTCCACATACTCTCTTAATTCAATCGCATACATCGGATACAGACCAGGTTCAAATTCTGCCAAAAACTCAATGCCTTTTGCCGTCACCGAAACGCCGTCCTCCTCAAGCCCATGTCCATAATTAATATACGCTTTCAGCATAGGATCTGCCAAATCAACAACCCACTTTTTCACTTTATCCATAGCAACCTCCGTTCTGAAGCCCCTGCTCCCATCAAAATAATGTTACTATTATCATACCACATTATAGCTAAAGAAACAAAGTTTTTCTGCCTTACCAGACAGCTAAATCACTTTACTTTCATCGTCTTTTTAAATCCGGTCTTTTTCTTCTGAATCAGCTTTTTGTACTTCTTTAACTGCTTCTTTGGCACCTTGAATGCAGCTTTCTTATAAATTCCTTTGAAAGCATTTTTTCCGATGCTCTTCAGCCTTGCTGCTTTAATGGTTACTTTCTTCAGCTTCTTGCAGCCTTTGAAAGCATTTTTTGCAATCGAAGTAACGGTATACGTCTTTTTGCCAATCTTTACTTTATTCAAGATGGTAACGCTTTTTGCTTTCTTCGATGTGCATTTTTTAACAACCGCATACTTTCCGGAAATAGCATATACTACTTTTCCTTTTGTTGCGGAAGTAACTGCTTTACTTTTTTTGGGAGCCGTTTGACTGTTATTCGGGGTCGGATTTACCGGCTCCACATAATCTTCTTTAGAGAGCGTTGGCAATGAATAATTGGCGTAATCTTTTATTCCATTTCCCTGACAATCACTAAAAAACATTGATGTAACAATATGATGTTCATCAATTACCGACTTTGCTCCTTTTAAGAAATATGTATAAACAACCGGTTCCTCATCATCCCACGTAGCATCCAGCAGATACCACTGGTTTTCAATTTTCACCTGATTCCACATGTGCGTCAAACTGTAAACAGTAACACAAGGAATTTGATAATAATCACAAAGTATTTTTATCATTTTCGCATACGACTCACAACACCCTTCTTTATGCGTCATCAGATACCCAACCGAACGTGTTTCATTTGTTGCTGCTGCACTTAAAATATGAGAATTGTTACGGTAACTGTATGTTTTCACAACATAGTCATGAATTAATTTCAGTTTCTTCGCAGTCGAAACTTTTTGAACACCGGAATTATTAAGCGATTTAATAATCTCTTGTAAAAATCCACCGTATTCTAAAGCATCAGCCTGAAATGCTGTTTTATAATAAGCAGGCACCGGATGGATTGTTCCGGTATAAACACCATCTTTTTCTTTCATTTGTGTATGGTTAAAATACCGAATCCAAAATATAGACGGATTGTCTAAAACGACTGCTGTACTTGCTTGATACATGTTAGCAATGGTAATTTTATCTTTCGTTACAACTTTCACATTCTCCATTCTGCACTCGCCTTTATCCATGTCAAATTTATAATAATTATAAATTGTCGTATAGATTTTCTTCTCCACATCTGTAAGCCGGTTGTAATACCATTGATTACTTTCCATTGGTTTTTCTGCGTATGGAATTTCTTTTTCTGTTCCATCACTTTCTACCGTTCCAGCTATTTTTGTCGTACTCGCATTTGAGCTCCACAACGCACGCAAATGGTAATCCATCGCTTTTGTTGTGTCGATGCGGGTCACAATAACATCTTCATCTTCTAAGTACCATCCGGCAAAGGAATGGCCCTGCTTTGTGACATCCTGCGGTAGTACAATGTTGCTCTGTTTGTACTTATACTCAGTCGGAATTGTCACTCCATCCGGAAGTGTTCCGCCGTCTAAGTCAGTTGTTACATGATATACAGTACTTTCATAAATTGCCTGTAAGGAAAGTTCTCCGGAAGTCGTTGCTTCTACTTTTGTCATTACCTTGTTATTCAAGGTATTACGCCATCCACAGACATGCAATCCGGCTTTCTTTACGTTGGTTGGCAGGTCAAATTCATCACCGTAGGAGTAAGTTTTCGGATAATCTCCAACAAACTCACCGCCAAGAGTATCATAAGTAATGCCGTAAGTGCGGTTTGCTGCTTCCACATAGACTTTTAAGTTATTCTTCAATGCATAATTGGACGGAAAAGGAATGGTTACGGTCGAATTCTTGTCTTCACAAGTCCCGGCACTTACCTCTGTTCCGTCTGCTGTTTCTACACGATAGCTCTGAATATAACGGTTTGTATTGCACTTCATAATCAATGAACTGATTCTTTCGCCATACTCATACGTTACTTCGTTTGTTTTGTCCAGCTCACGGTCGCCAAGAAAAGCAGTTGTATCATTGTACTTTGTACTGAATGTTACCGATGGCTTTTTGTACCATGCTGCATAAAGTGTGGTGTCTTTTGCAATATCCCACTTATTCTTTCCGGAACTGTAGTTGATTACAGCCGTTTCACGTTCCGTTACCGGAATCGTTTTTGTCCGGTCAGTTACCCATCCGGCAAAGTCATAAAATTTGGAATACAGATATGGGAAGTCTTCCCATGCACCATAAGTAAACTCGTACTCTGTTTTCGACTGTGAATTCGTCACAAACGTTACTTTATACGTATTTGGTTTCCAAATAGCATATACAATTACAGTATCTACCTTTCCACTCAAATCATCCACTACATCTCCATCTTTTGCATATGACCATCCGGTAAAAGAATAGCCGGTCTTCTCAAAACGGCATGTTGGATTGGCTTTTGTGTCATAAGTCACATCCAAGTCATCCATACTGCCGGAAGTGGCGCCGTTCCCATCGAATACTACTTTGTGGGATTTTGCCGTCCAATGTGCATAGAGCGTGTGGTTTTCCGCGCGGGTCATCTGTGTATCTTCCGTTACTTTTGTTCCACCGTTTTTTGCCGTGTACCATCCGTCAAAGGTGTAACCGTATCGGGATGCCGTTGTTAAGGAATAGTCCTTATCGAACGTGTTTGGCAATTCAGCGTCTTTTACCTCTCCTCCGTTAGCATCAAAGGATACTGTATAGGTGATTGGTTCCAGAATTGCCTTGAAAATAGAGTTGCAATCCACCGTCATGGTGGTTTCCGGTTCTAATTTCTCCGGCTCTCCTACTGCTTCTCCGTTTGCATTCATTGAATACTTTTCCCAACGAATCAGCTTATATCCAATAGTCGGATAAAAGTTTTCCGGCAGATTTGGTGAAAAAACTTCCTGATAGGAATGTTCTTCGTTCTGCACGTTGGTATTCTGATTGTTTCGGAAAGAAACCTGATAGACTTCCGGTGTCCATTTGGCATAGACATCTGTTCCATCCGGAACTTTCAATAAAACGCCATCTTTGTCGAAAATCTGAGTGTTTTTCTCAAAATATCCTTCAAATACATAGTGGTCTTTCTTTGGTGGATGGATGTTGCCGAAACTACGGCTTTTCTCATCTTCCTTTCCTTCAAACACATATACCGAGTCATATTTCAAACCACTGCCCCCGCGGTTTATTTCACCGCCATCCGGAGCATCTGCATGAAGCGTAACTTCTTTTGCGGCTGCGCCGATGTAAGGGAACTTGTCCGGGTCTTTTAAGATGGCCGGGATGTTGGTTCTGTACTTTGCTTTATATGTTGTCTGTAAGAAATTTTCCGGAGTAGTTACCGGACCAAAAAAAGCAAATCCACTAGATGTATTGTCTGTTCCGTCCAATGCAATGTTTGGAGAATTGCAATAGACAAGATTTTGGTTAAAGCAGTTTTGTCCAATTTTTTCTAAAGAATCTGGCAAATAAATAGTTACATCTCCTCTATACCCATCAACTTTACTTCCATAACCATCCTGACTAAACGCACAATCATTAACCGTTTTCAGCCCCGTACAAGCCGTGGCGTCAACGACAATGCCTGAACTGGTGACGTTGAAGGAGTTTTCTGTCTCATAGAAAAAACCATCCTGATTAACTGCATTAGTCGCACCCAATGATTCCACTTTATGATAAGCAATTATATTGCCTTTTTTATCACACTCTGGGACTTTATCTGGGATGATAATATCCTGCATAATATCAGTAGTAAATTCTCCATTTTGATACATTCCTACAACTCTTACATTGAGCGCAGGGCTATCACTATTTCCAGTTTCAGTTTCATACGCCCACTTAATTTGTCCTTGTTCCTTTGCTGCGTACCCACTCACCGCATTCTGTTTTCCCTCTTTAATATAACAAGAACCGGCTAACAGGCCGGCAACAAACAATGCGCAGATAGCAAAGGATATAATATTTCTTTTTTTTGCTTTCATAAATAATCTCCTTTCTTAAAGCGATTCAGTTGTACGGCAGTTAATTACTACCGGGCTCCTGTTGTTTTTAGTATAGTATTAATATGTCTGTTAAGGCAGTGATAAAATTATTTCCCCAAAAAATCTTCATAATATGATTCCAATTTTTCAAAATCACAGCAAGTTTTTATTAAAAATGAATTTGATTGATTAACTCTATTTTCATAAACCTTCTTTGCTTTTGCAATTATTTTTTCTTTGTTTTTTCTTATATATCGGATTTCATTTGATTCATAAGTGTCTTTTAATGCATCAATTTCAAGTGCTTTATATGTTCCCTCTTTTACAGGAAACATATTATTATGTAATATATTTGCAATCTCCACCCCCTTACTATCTTTGACAAAAGTAGTAATAATGGCTGCTCTTTTCTTTTTTCCATTTTGTTTTCTTTCCTGTGTAGTTTGTGAAGTAAGCGGCAAAACATAACGAATTCCATTTACCATTGTGATAATACCTACAAATGGCCTGTTATTGTATTTTACACTTACTCGATAATCAAGCCTATGCATATATTTTAAATATGCTGGCTCAATCTTATACAAATTTAAATTTTTCTCCATTCGCTTCTCCATAAAAAAGAGCTATTTACTCGCAAGCAAATAGCTCATATTTTGAATCGTCCACTAAAGCAGGACCTCTCTTATTTTGAATCGTCCACTAAAGCAGGACCTCTCTTAACTATATTATAACCCATTTCGTAGAAATTACAATATCATTTTTATAATCATATGTCATAATCTTAGATTATGTGCTATTGATTTCCCAATTATATTCAAAATATTACATAGCAATATGCTTTTGTCGCTTATATGTGTTTTATGGTAACATATTTCCAATTGGAAATCAATTGCTTTTTTATTGTTATGCACAAGTCATATAATAAATCCCCCATCTATTTTCAAGTTCATATTGAAAAGAAAATAAAGGTATTTTATAATAAGCACGAAGGGAGGAATAAAAATGACAATTAAAGAGGTAATCGCAAGGGAAAATGTTATCATAACCTTAGACGATGGCACGGAAATGGATTCAGAAAAAACTCCGGAAGAATTGCTGTTTATTCTTTCAAAAGGAAACACAATTAAAGATTTAGACCACGATGAATTGACAAAAGCTTTTGTTGATGGCTGTGAAAAAGACATGATGAAAGCATTCGTTCAAAACTATGACTTTTGGCTAGGACGATATGAAAGTGGTTATTGGGACAAAGAAACATTCGAAAAACGATTGGGTAAAACAAAAGACCATCCTTTCCGAAGAATTTCTGATGGAGAGGAAATGTGGAAAACATTAAAAAATAGTTTATAGTAAAAGAAGGAAGCTGTCGCACTAAATGATATGCTCCCTTCTAGGTAGACAAGTGAAATAATTAAACTTGTTACTTAGGAG
>ERZ894203.517-NODE-517-length-31370-cov-74.112694_pt1 | contig 31370 bp, 39 predicted proteins | sample MGYA00380286_ERZ894203 | MGnify/ENA primary metagenome ERZ894203 (study PRJEB32331, sample SAMN06328484) | human gut metagenome | biome: human gut microbiome; feature: stool | host: Homo sapiens | collected 2014-02-06 ... | reverse complement strand
TGTGCGCCGTTGCCCGAGGAGCCGATCTTTGCGCCGTCGCCCGAGGAGCCGATCTGTGCGTCGTAGCCCGAGGAGCCGATCTGTGCGTCGCAGCCCGAATTAACATTGTCGGTCGGACCCTCTTTGATGCACTTCTCGTAAATGAAATCTATACCAGCTTTAATGAATCCTTTGAAATCGAGTTTTGCCCCGATGTGAATCTTTGTCGTCGCCGTTTTATCCGAGTCGGAATGACATCGCCCCAAAGCTGTTACATGATGCACAGGGATGAACTTGCATTCATCATTCAGCATATCACGATAGCTAAGGACAGAGAACGGTGATTCGCAGAAATGAAAGCCTCGATTACAAACTTTCAACTCAACATCCTCTTCGTAAGTCTTGCCCTCCTCGAATTTGAAGCCCAGGCAGGTCATATCTGCATTGAACCCTTTAAATCCATCGATATGTTTTTCTTCGCCGAACTCTTGCGGAAGCACCACGTTATCGCCGAACGAGACGCTTTTGAATACTTCCACAATCTCTTCGACCGAGAATCCAGCGATGCCGCATCCGATCTTGGTTACATAGAAAACCTTATCGGTATTGTGCCGTGTATAGTCTGCGAATCTCCGTACCGATCGCGTCAATTCCTCGGTAGACACCTTGTCCATCTGTTCATCGAGCGTAGGGATAGCGTAGGACTGGCCCTGTAAGCCCTCGCCGTGCCCCATGATCGCGCCGAACTTCTCGACCGCGACACGAGCTGCGCCGCCAACGTGGTTACCGGCCTTATTACTGCCGAATACAAAGACCTCGTTCTGTTTTAATTTGGTAATGTTCTCTGGGGTAAATACTTTGTTTTGCATTGCACGTAAATTGTTTTGATTAAAATTTGCACCCTGTCGTCATCGAAGACCACGACTGAATCGCAGGGTATATCGCTACCGGCTCCCCGAATTGCTCCGGATCGTCGCCTGCTTTTTGGTATTGATCGGCCTAATATCCGCCCTTCTGCGCCAAGTCGCTCGCCGGGTTTTACATCCCTTCGGATGGTTCTCGTATTTCAATGAACCGCTTATTCATTCCAGCCTTTCTGCCTTGCGGCCGGGGTTTATGGCAGGCTTTAGGACCCCTACGGCTTCCGTGCCGTCCTTTGGTGCCCGCATCGGGACATTCAACCCGATACGGACTTTGAAAATCCGCGCCCGGAAATGGCAAACTCAACTAATTTCAACTCTTAACCTTACTCGAATGAAAGAACGTTGGGCGCGGATAGGTGCTCGATTGATTCGCTATTGGGGACGGCTCAACGGTCGTCCGACGGGGCGTGCATTTCTGGGCTGTCCGTCCAGAGCCCTCCACTTGACACGCTCGATTTCCACATACCCCTCATCCCAATTCATGCGGATCAAAAATTTCATTTTTTTGTCCTTCTTGCATCTGGAAGCCGCTGAGTGGATTGAATAGTAATCTCGTACTTCTACCGGGAGGATTACCGTTTCGCCCAACTCTATCGCCTCCAGCGTTCCGATGTAATCCTTGCGCATCTTGTATTCTCCGAATTTCAATTCTTTTGCTGTTTCCATACTATTTTTTAGTTTTATTTGCGTTTTACACCACAAAGTAAATAAAAAAAATAATTCTCCACCAAATTATTTCTTAGTTTTCTTTGCGTTTTACACCTCAAAGAAATATTCGCCTATAAACAATTCGCTGCAAAACAGTGTTTTACGTAGTGGAACAGCCATACAAGTAAATATCGCCATTATGCGGGCTATTCGGTTTTTCAATAGTATATTTCTTGATAGCACTGCCTGTGGTAGCCCTATTTTCCGGAATTTGCTTTGCTTTAGCTACGATCACGGAAAATGCTCTTATGTCCAAAGCCGTATTGGAATCCAAATATGATTTTCGTGAGGATAGTAGATATTGAAACCGAAGCTATGGAGAATGTCTGCCGCGTGATCCAAAGACCCGTAACAATTAAAAATCCCCCGGCTCATCATCTGATGACAGGCCGGGGGCGGTCGGAACGAATTTACAGACATTGAAAGACAATGCAAAGATAGGTTTACCTCCGAAACATCCAAATATTTTTACAGCGCCGGGATCAATTCTACTGCTTCCCGGCGTTTTTGATCTACCAGTTTGGCGTATATCTGGGTCGTGGCGATATTCGAGTGACCGAGCAATTTGGAAACGGTATAAAGGTCTGCCCCGTATGTCAGCAACATCGTCGCGTAAGTGTGGCGGGCGCAGTGAAAGGAAATCGGCTTACATATCCCGGCAGCTTCAACCAATTTTTTGAGTTTTACATTCATCTGTGCATTGGAGTTTAGCCGTTTGAAAACCTTATCGAATGCCGTATTTCGTCCTGAAGGCAGAAAGCGCATCGCATTTTCGGACAGCGGGACCACAATGCGGTATTGTGTCTTCTGTTGTTGGAGATGAATTTCATAACCCCCGTCTGGAGATTCGACGATATGCCACCAGCATAGCTGGGAAATGTCGGAATACCGCAGCCCCGTGAAGCAGGCGAAAAGAAAAGCGTTTGCGACGACGGCACAACGGGGATTGGCAATGGCAGCGGATTCCAACTGCCGTAGCTCGTCTATTGTAAGATATTCCCGTTCTCTTACGTCTAACCTGGGCCTGTCCTCCTTGTCCAGCATTGCGGCGGGATTCTTGTCGATCAGCCCGGATCTGACTGCCCGATTTAAGATATTGCCTAAACGCGCCAGAATAACGGAAGAACTTGACCCGCGTATTCCGCAGCGATCGAGATAATCTATAAAATTCTGAATGAATCTTTTATCTACGGAGGCGAGTTTCTTGTTAGGACCTGCAAAGGCTTTGAGATGCGAATACAAAGAACCTAAATTTTGGGCGTAGCTCGTGGAACCTCTGTTTATGTATCCTTGCCGCTCCTGTTCGATGTAATCGATGAGCTTTATTTTTGTGTCGGCCGTCGAGAAGTTGTATTCTCCACGCTGCAAAGCTACAATCCGTTCGGATTTCAACGTCGTGGCAATAGCAAGCGTTTCCTTGTTTCGGGCTTTCGCTTCCTTCGTGGTCTCTGGGATAAGGTACAATTTCAAAAATTCATATTGCCGAATCCCGTTCCAATAAATATCCAGGTACAGCGATTCGCTTCCGTCCTTGAGCGGTTTCGACCGGAGGCGTACCGGCTCCTTTACTTTTGGCTGCTTCATCTTTCAATATACTGTTTGTTTCGTTGCAATGTTTTTTGCGTGCTTTTCAGGAGCGACCCCTTTTGCGTGCTTTTCAGGAGCGACCCCTTTTGCGTGCTTTTTTGTTTGGACGGTACAGAGGTAAACGCTGCATTTGTAGTGTCATTAGTCCCTATGGTATTAGTTTTTGCCCCTGCGTGCTCGCTTCGAGTGCCGGGGGCGTTTTGATTCTGGACCATACCCGATAAGATTATTTACGGTTAGCACTTTCTGCAATACGTTTTATGTGCACTCGTAAACCCTCGTACCAGGTACGAAAAGGGTCCCTAATAGGAACCCTTTTCCTCGGTTAGTTTCCAGTTGTTTTTTTGGTTGAATCTGGGTTGTTTTTTGGTTGTTTGTTCCCGGCGGTCGATTCGATCGCAGCCCCTCAAAGAGCGCCGCCGGGAAGTTATTACAATGCTAACAGTGTGCGCAACTCCGATTCCTTGCGCTTGCTGAATATCCAGCCGGCCCCACAAGACAGGCGCGAATTGAAACGGCCGCCGATTTTCTTCAGTTGCTCGGAGATTGGCTTCGTGTTGCCGATTACCGCAATGGCTTTTTCGGAATAGTCCACTAACTGAAGGCCATCCACGGTGACCGGTTCGGCCTCGGTCTTTGTGTTTGTCTTTGCTGCTGGCTTTGCCGGTTTCGGCTCAATTATAACAAATGCTTTATCCCATTTGCCTATATAATACCTATCGTAAAAACCCCGGTCGAAATAATCGATCATTCCGTCGCTATCGTCGTAGTTAAAAGATTGTGTAAATGCTTTTACTTTCGATATTACGCGGAATGCCTCAGGCGTTACGGCCTCTTCATAATCTCCGTGCTGCGTGTATCCGTGTTCCACATCGTAGGGGTGTTTTTCTTTCCATCCCTCCGAAAACACATCGAACGGCGCCGCCATAAGTGATACAGTCAAGGATTGACCGCCCGAATAGCTTTCAGTCGTTACGCTCCATTTGCACGCGCGTAATTCCGGGTCTTTTTTTATGTATTCGCGGATATATCCGGCTACTTCTTTTACGGGTAAAAAACGATCTTTCGGACAATTACTCCCCGTCCAGGCATTAGGAGTATAGCCTTCGGGATTCTTATAAATTCCGGGTTTGATATAATCCGATTGGGTAAAATAACCGATCGCGGAACCGCATTCGTAATTAAATTGGCGGGCGTTTGTGTTTTCGTTCTGGTAATTCGAGTTGTTTTTCATATCTTTGCCCCTGTAACGTCGGATAGCTAACCGTTTCTAAGTTGGTTAAACGTTGTTATTTATTGGGGTGATTTGTAAGGCTTGCAAGTGTTACAAGTCACTCCGTTTTTTCAAAATAAAGCCCGGAGGGTCGGCAGCTCCTCCAGAACTGCCAACCCGGAACCCGAAACAATTCGAAAACTCATTTGTCCGGGCTTTTATTAAGCGGATCAATTAAAATAGGCCGTCCGCACCGCACGCCCCAGCCTTACCCGCTGGGGCTTTTGTTATAATTTCAAAGAACATAATTGGTATTACAAATATACAAAATAATTACACAATAACAAAATAAAATACAAAGATCTTCGAGCACTTAAATGCTTGAATATAAATGATGGCTTTATATTAAATTTGCAGCGTATTTTTAATACTTATTTCCCCCTAAATTTATTTTATAATATCCCCTCACTACTACAACTAATACTACCAAATACACCCCTTCAATGCTTATATTATACTACCCGTAAATTATAATAATCTACATAAAATTTCTATTTCTATTACTTCTCTATAATGTATTAAAATGTAGTAGTTTTCTAATACTCCCAACAAATTACATTTTAATTCATGTAGGGAAATCGGCTATTTGTTACTCTTTCACCCTTTTGCGGCTGCTTGTTTTGCTTGTTTTGTTACTTCGTTGTGTTTGGGGTGTGTATGGGGTGTTTATTGGTGATGTAATACACTGTATTACTGTTTATTGTGTGGTTGTTGGTGTTTGGTTGGTATTCTGTTGAGAAATACAATATATTCCCGGTGCTGGTTTCTCTCTTCGAGAAACCCACACAAATAGCCCGTATTTTGTACAAAGCACACCGGAACGATAAACTATACCACGGTGTAGAGGAAGTGCCGCCAAATCAAAGAAAGCAGGCCTTTGCTGGCGTTTGTCGTTGTGTGGTGTTCTTCGTGTGTCCGTGTACCCCTGCCGGATTCCGGGGTAAACAGCCGGCGCCCCCTCGGCCGTATCTAATGTTCGCTATATTTTCGGACCGGCATTTTTTGGCAATTTTTGGAAAATGTTTTCAGGAAACGGGATTTTGATTTGCGCGAGGGGGGTAAAAAATCGGGGTATTGAGAGGTAAACCTATATTTGCTTCGGATAAAAATCGGAATTTATGTTTTTACTTCGGACAGAAGATGCCTGTTTGCAGTTTTCGGCGGATGAGATACGGGGTATACAGCTGCTTGTTTCGTCGGAGGATGGATCAGGTCATATCGACATTGAAACGCGGGATGGTAAGTTGTTCAAGGCTGATTTTAGTCGGGGCGATACGGCGACTGATAAATACGCTTTTTTGGTAGCTTATCTTTCCGATGGAGTTGATCGTGTCATTGATTTTACGGATAGCGAATGATGGATTTGGATTCGAAAATAGGTACGGTTGCGGATTTGATCGCGGATTACCCCTCGCGGCAGCGCAAGGTCGAAAATGATTTTTCGGAAGTCGTTGTGCCGGAGATGTCGGACCGGGCCAAGGCGTCTTTCGAATCGCTGGGTCTTTTGGAGGATGTTGAGATGGCACGTCGGCAGTTGCGTGATGCGAAGACGAAATCAGCGGTCGATGTGTTGAACTCCAAACTTACGGCGATGAAGACGCTGGTTTCGATGTTGAAGCTGGCGAGTGAAACGAATGAGAGGATCGGGGAAATCCGGGACGAGAATGACATTGAAGGCATAGAAATTCATTTAGTGCGTTCTGCGGACGATTCAGGTGCGAAGATTAAATCTTGACATACCCTTAAACCCCAAACAGGTTGCGATGTACAATGCCCTTAATTCGGGGCATTATACGAGTGTTTTGTTTTATGGGGCCTCCCGTTCGGGCAAGACGTTCCTGATTTTGTATTGGATGATTGTTCAGTGCATAGCCTACCGGGCCAATAATCTGATTGTTCGCAATACGTTTACGTCGCTTCAGTCGGGTATGATCCTGCAAACACTGCCTGCGGTATTGAATGCGATCGCCGGATATAACGGGTATTCCTCCTACCAGAAGATCACCGTACAAGGAAAGCCGTTCGCCAAATACAACGGGAAAGATAACCTGCTTCGGTTTTACAATGACGCTTATATTCAGTTTGCATCTATCCGCTCTTCGCGGGACGATGATTCGGGGTTCGACAAGATTCTTTCGACGGAGTGGGGACATATTTTCGTGGACGAGGTTTCGGAGGTGGATCATAAGCCCATTGACATTCTCAAAACCCGTATGGCGCAGAAGATAAGGACAAAGGAGGGAAGCCCGGTTTCCAATATCATGTTGCTTGCCCTCAATCCCACGACGAAGTTGCATTGGACCTACCAGCAATTTTTCCTGCACAAGGGGGCCGATGGTGAGCCGCTGGATGCGGATTTAGTAAAAAAGTCGCTTGTAATGCACTTCAGCGTCGATGATAATCTGGAACATATTTCCGAAGATTATCTGGGTACGTTATCGACTATGAGTCTGATACAGCAAAGGCGCTTCATGGAGGGTGAGTATGCAGACGAGGGTGAAGGCGAGGTGTTCAAGAAGATAAACTGGGGCGAATTGCCTCCTGCGTCGGAATTTGTGGATTGTATCATTTATACGGACCCGTCGGCCAAAGATCGGGAGGTCAATGACTACAAAGCTTCGGTGTTGTTGGGGCAGGCGCGGGGAAAAATCTGGCTTATCGACGTGCGGGCGGTGCAAGGTACTACCCGCCAGATGCTGGAGAACATCTATGAGCTTTACCGAGAAGCGCCGATTGTACCCCGCATACTGATGGAGAAAAAACAGTTGCCGCTGGATTTCGAGACGACTTTCGAGATGTTCCAGCAAGAACGGGGGTGGGTATGTCCTTTGAATTGGGACACGCGCAATACCGGGGATAAGTTCACTTTTATCGAGGCGACGCTGGAACCTCTGTTCCGCAATGGCAAATTTATTTTCTCTCCTTTGGTCAAGGAGAGCGGCGTATGCGAAATTACCATAGATCAGTTCCTGCGTTTCGCCCGGAACAACAACAAACTCAAGAAAGACGACATCCCGGATGCTTGTGCCAAGGGGGTTTCCCTGTTGTCGCGCGATATGGTCGTTACGAGAGGGACTTACGGGCATACTTACCTGATACGACGCGGAGGTTGCCAAAAACGCATGTTAAGTTAAAAATATATGGCTGTCATATTCAAGCCGGACCCGTCGGCCTGGCAAAATGAAAGATACTCCGTTTCGGAGGAGGGTGCTGTAAGTTCAGCCCCGGATGCCGCCTGTTTGTCGTGCCGTATAGAAACGGCGGTGCTGGAGGAGGGAAGCCGGGTCATATTCCCGCAACACGGCGGGGATTTCAAAGTTTCCATTTTCCTTGTCGCTTCTGATGGCTTGGGGATAGAGCAGATTGCCGACCGTCCTGTAAACGCGGCGGCCGTGACGCAAGCCCTTCCTTTTGAGTTCACGCACGATTACACTACCGTAATTCTGATGGTGGCGGGAACTTCGGACGCTTCTTCCGGCCTTGCGGCTTATGTGTCGGGTGTTCAGGTCAATATTACGGATATGTATTTCCGAAAATCAGAGCTGTTGCAATGGGTATCTCCGGTTCAGTTGCAGGAGTTTGAGGAGTTATACCCCGATATTGTACGGAATGCCTACAATACGGCATTGGCGAACGTGTATGCACAGATCGGCAACTATTACGACATCAAAGATCTGTTGTCCATTACCGACGAGGAGGAGAAAGATCAGACGTTGCTTTGGATTCTCAAGGTATTCACGGCTTACAACGTATGCGCTCCCTCCGTCCAGATCAGCGAGCCGCTGAAAGCGAATTTCGAGCAGGCCAACATCACGCTGAAAGAGCTGAAGGGAGGGCAGGTTTCGATGGAAAACGGAGCCTCCAAATTGCAGGAAAACGGCACGAAAGGCGTGCTGGTTACGATAAATAGACAATATCGAGGATAATATGGCTAAATTTCATACTCCGGCGATCAATCCGTTTACAGTCCCGCAGGTGGTCGGGAATAGTTCTGTCAAATCCCAGTACCTGTTCAACAATTACTATGCGGAGTTCACGCCGTCATATTGGCGTAACGCCATAAATAATGCGTTGAATTACAGTAATCTGGTGTATCTCGATACGCTCTATTCGTGGTGTATTCAGTCCAGCCCGTTTCTGCAATCCCAGATCGAAAAGCGCCTTACTCCGTTGAAAAAGAAAGATTTTGCCTTCAAAATCAACGGTAAAATCGACAAATCGATGACGGAAACATACACCGGCACACGTTGGTTCAAGGGGTTCATGCGGGAACTGTTGTTGTCGAAGTTTTACGGAGTGAGGGTTTTCTGCATCGATACCAAAGATTGGGAGATCGTAGATTTTCCGCTGCGGAACATCGATATTTTCAACCGGGGGCTGCGGAATATGACTTACGATTATTACAGTATTGTCACTGCGGACAAATGGGATAACCTCTTCTATTTCGAGCCTACGACGGACCAGGATTTCAGGCTGGGACTTTTGCAACCCATTTCTCGTGCCATGATCGGGATCGTGGATATGTACAACAACTGGGGCGCTCTGGCAAAAAGATATTCGTTTCCTCTGACTGTAATCGGTTATATGGCCAACAACGAGGATGCCAAGGACATTGCCGTATCGCTGGCCCAGGAACTCGATCCGATGACCATTCCCGTCGTGCCTTTCCGCAACGAATATGCAAACGGGGGTAAAAGTCTGTATCAGGTCGAAGTCAATCCTATCAACACCCAGTCGTATGCGGATGCCTTCCGGGTATTCAAGGAGTATATCAGCGAATACCGGTCGGAGATCATGCAGTTGGTGACCGGCGGCACGCTGCTCGGCGCTACCGAGAAGAATACCAATTCCGAAGAACTGGCACAAATCCATATGAACATGTATCACGACATTCTGGATGCCGATACGGAAAGCTGTCTGGCGATGTTCAATATGCCCGCTACGCTGTCCAAGCTGGCCCGCATATTCAAGGATGACCGTTTTCTTGGGGCGGAACTCGTGGAGATTCCGAATGAGACGATCTCCATCGACACCTTCGAACGCGCCGGAAGCGTCGCAGCCAAACAGGGTATGCGTTTCAAGCCGGAGGTATATGCCAAAATCGGGATGAGCGCCGACGACATAGATACGAAGGTTAATAATTCCTCCTGGGTGAGTTCCCTGACCTCCAAAGTGTCGGATATGTTCAAAAAGGGACGTAAAAATAAGGAATCTGACGACAAAAACGAGTAATTATGCCGGATATAGACGATCTCATCCGCAATCTTCGCCAGTTTCGGACGACGGTAGTCCGGGATATTCCGCGACAGCTCGGGCAGGAGATGCTGGAACAGACGCACGAAAGTTTCAAAGAGGAGCGTTTCGCCGGCTCTCCGGGCGGTAAATGGCCGGATCGTACGGCTTTCGGCGGAGAAAGCAACATCAGGTACCCTAAATTGGATTACAAGGGCTTTCTGAAGAAGAGTTTCAAGTGGATTTCTCGTCGTATCGGACGCAATGATGCCGATATTTTTGTAGGGACGAACGTTCCATTTGCCCGGGCGCACAACGAGGGCGGGATGCCTCCTAATCATACTGCTTACCGATCGGCAAAGCGGGGCGATGTGCATCGGGGCCGGTGGAAATACGACGGTCCGGTCAAAAAAAGGCAGTTTCTGGGTGTAGGCTCTGCAACGAAAGCGCGTTTCGACCGCCTGTTAGATGCTTTTTTTACCAAACACAGACGCGATTTGTGAGGTAAACCTATATTTGTCCGCAGTAGATAGTCATTGAGTATGCTCGGAGATATTATAGACGCTTTTGTTAAGTCCTTACGCAAAGCTCCCGTAGTTACGAAGGAGAAAATCGCTGTCAGAGCGGTAACGGACGACGGAAGGGGAATCATCAATACGGTTCTTCCGTGCGTTGCCGTGAGTGTGAACAACAGCCCCCGGGCGGATGTGCATATCGGCGGTCTTATCATGGATAAAGTGGCAATTTCTTTCTCCATAATCGCCAATTTCAACGATCAGACGGCGGCTTCGTTCAACGAACAGCAACGAAAGACGCTCAACCTGGCTATGCAGGTCCGCAGTTATATCGAAAAGTCGAAACAGGGAGAGGACTTTGGCGAGCTGATCCGAAAATATAATTTTTATCCTCTTTATCAGGGCTTTCGGACCTATACGACCCAGGCTTTCGATCGGGAAATAGGTACCAGCGTATCAGTCGTAGAGTTGCAGTATGAAACCCGAATCGTGGATTATGCGACATACGACGAACTGCACCCTTCAGAAGAATTACTGGGAGTGACGATTACGGACAAAACGGATGACAGGAACGATCGTGTAACGGAAATAGAGTAAATTATATGGCAACAGTATATAAAAGTATTTTTACCGGTCCCGAGATCGACGCTAAACTTTCCGAAAGGGTACCGCCCACTCCTTCAGGCAGCCCTCTGCACTATCTGTTCGTGGCGGCCGGTGCGGTGTGGAATTCATCGAGCAAGAGTTGGACCGTAGGTTCCGTGACGGGTATTTCCAACAGTATGATGACCAAAATATACAGTCTGTCACACAATGTATTGAATATTCGAACTGGGATTCGGCGCTTTACAGTACTGATATTCCGGTGAATCTTCCGCCTCGGAAGGCTCCGAACCAGTTTACAGGTGAAATTAACGTAACGGCCCGCTCGACTTTCTCGGGGAGCAACTTCAATACTATATACCTATGTCCGGAATCGACGTTTGTGCGGTTTTCAAATTGTGATTATCTATTTTACGGATGTCAGCAGTTGGTCACGATTGTCGGGGGTATGACATTCGAAAACAGTAAGAACAATACGGCATTTGCATCGTGTAAATCCCTACAGGAGGTGAGAATCAAACAATTACGATATAATGTCAATCTGAAGGGCAGTCCGCTACTTACGCTCGAATCTTTTCAGTGTCTGGTGGAGAATGCGACCAATACATCGGCCATCACGGTCACGGTCCATGCGGACGTATATGCCAAGCTGACCGACCCGCAGCAAGCAGACTGGTATGCGGTCAATACGGCGGCTCAGGGCAAACAGATTTCATTCGCTACGGCATAAACTAAAATTCGCTATGAAAGAACAGAAAACAACTTTTACGGAGCAGATCGCCGACGAGGGCGGTTATATCACCCAAGCAGCCGAGGTGTCGGACGAAGAGCGGCTCTACCTTACCCGACGAGTAAAACTCCCCGGAGAGAAATCCGGGACGTGGCGCGATGCCACGGCCGGGGAGCGGGATGAATATATAGCCCGCATGCAAGAGAAATATACCTTTTGGGAGGGATAATCGTGGTTGTGATGTTTGACGGGGTTGCCGATATTTTCGGTGTGGATATACTGACGGTCCGCCGGGCTGCACTGGCGGAAATTATCATCTGGATTGTTATGTTTATCGCCGTAATGGTCGATATGCGGGCCGGGATTCGCAAGGCGCGGGCATTGAAGCTGCCGATCGACTCGCACGGGCTTCGCCGCACCTTTACCAAATTTGGGGACTACGGCAAGGTGACGGCGCTGTTCATGTGCGTCGATGTATTGGGACTGTTGTTCGGGATTTGGTCGATGCCCTATGCGTCGGCCGTGTCAGCCGTGATCGCCGTGTGTATCGAGGCGTGGAGCGTGCGGGAGAATCTCCGGGCAGCTCGGTCGTCGGCAGCGAAGATCGGCGACATCGTGTCTGAATTGGCGCACGCCAAAGACCCCAAACATATTATCGAATTGCTCCGCACGCTCGACCGTACGCGGGAAGAATCCAAAAAACAGCAGTCGAAATGAAACATTTTACTTTACAGGAACTCACTTATTCGGCAACGGCCCGAAAGATGAATTTGGACAATGCGCCGACGGAAGAACATCGCCGCAACCTTGAAGAGATGATCGACCGTCTGATCGATCCGCTGCGGGAGGCGTGGGCCGTGTTGTGTGCGAACGAACATTGGGGAACTCCGGCCCTGACCGTTTCGTCCGGATATAGAGGTTATCGACTGAACAAGGCCGTCGGCGGTTCGGCGACCTCGGCGCATTGCGTCGGCTGGGCCGTCGATCTGGTGCCTAACAACGGACGGCTCCGGGAGTTCAAGTCGTTCTGCCGGGAATGGCTTCGGGGCAAGCGGTTCGATCAGATGATTTCGGAAAACGAGGATGCCGCCGGAACGCCTCGCTGGGTGCATATCGGGTATAAGCATCAAGATGGGAGGCAGCGAAAACAACTGTTGTCCAGACCGGCCGGAGAAGCGATCTATATTCCGATGACCCGATGAAGCTGCAGCAGGTCATACTCTGCGGAATCGCGACGGTGCTCGCTGTCGCTTGCTGTCCCTGTCGTCATTTGACGACCTCGACGCAGGACAGTGTGCGGGTCGAAACCGTCGTTCGTACCGAGTATATCCCGGACACGGTGTTTGTCAAGGTTCCGATTGAAAGTGAGCGTCAGACAGTCCGAGATACAACGAGCCATTTGGAAACGTCATACGCCGTTTCTGACGCTCTAATAACTCCCGACGGGGCGTTGTTCCACTCGCTGGCAAATAAGCCGCAGAAAAAGCCCATACCAACAGAGAAAGAGGTGATATATCGGGACAGTATGATTTACCGCGATCGGGTGAATAGGGAGATTGTCGAGGTCGAACGTAAATTGACGTGGTGGCAGCAGACGCAGATGAAGGGATTTTGGATCGTCTTGGCTGTTCTTGTGCTGGTATGTCGGAAAAATATTTTTTCCGTTGCGGGAGGTTTATTTAGCAATCAAAGGTAAACCTATATTTGGGCAGGAAATTACGCATTTTGTATGGCAGAGTTAAGGCAGGTATTGAGTAACGAAACGATCAACGATTATGATATGGTCGTTTTGTCCGACGGTATCGACTGGTCGCGTTATGAAAAGAATCCGGTGCTGTTGGAGAATCACGATTGGGATAGCCAACCTATCGGAAATGTCGTAAATATTCACCGGGAAGGCAACGACTGGATCGGTACTTTGAAATTTGCCGAGGGGACGGAGCGGGGTAAAACGGCGAAATACCTGTACGAAAACGGATTTTACAGGGCTGTTTCCATCGGAGGGGTCAGCCGGGAGATAGAAGACGAATCCACGGGAGTTAAATATGCGACTTACTTCCTTGTATATGAAGTATCGTTATGCTCTCTCCAGTCCAATTCCGATGCGGTTTCGGATTTCAAGGGCGAAAAGGTTATGCTCGCTACGGAGTTCGCGCCCAGCCAGACGGAACGCATAACAACCTTGTCGGCTAAAGATCATTCACTTATCAATAAATACAAAAGCAACATGACGCAAGAAGACCCTAAAGACGGGACGATCCAGAAGGAGGACCCCGCAAAGGAGGCGACTACTTTGTCCGCTGCGGAGCCTGTCCCTGCGGCAGAAAACGAGGCAGAGCTTCGAACGCTTAATGCGGAAGATACAGAGAGTATCGCCGAGAAGATCGTAACCAAGTTGAAGTCGTTTTTCGGAGCGGCCGGAAAAGAGGCCGAGAAGCAGCCTGAACCGCAGAAAGCGCCGGAACCCGAGCCTAAACCCACGACCCTGGCATCAGCTGCGGAGGCGAGTGTGCAGCATAAGGAGGCGACGAGTGAGGCGGGCAAGGCACAAATCATCGATCCCCACAAAATCAACCTGAAAGCAAGTATGGAAACGAACAAAACACTCCATCAATTCCTTGCCACAACTGAAGGCAAGACGAAATTCAACGCTGCGGCACGGCTGCTTACTGTCGCGCCTACGGACGTTTGCCGTCCGGAGCACGCATCGAAAGTGGAAGCCGCCCGGGAGCTTGCAGCTATCGTAAACTCAGATGAAGGCTTCAAGGCTTTCATGGGCAATATCAATGTGCGTAATGGCGAAGGCCGGTACGAAAAACTCTCGACGATCGCGGAACGCACTGCCGTAAAGTTGGCCTCCGGCGCCAACTCCTCGGATTTCGTCACGAAATCCCCGGACCTGGCCGTCGTCGAGTGGCTTTCGCTCTTCTACCAACAGTTGCTCCCGGCCAACACCTGGGCGGCTCGTTGCGCCCGCACCAGCGGTTCGGACAAGCAGGGTATCATCTGGGTAGAATCGGCGATCAGTCCGAAAATCTACTACGGCGACCGTGCTCCGCTGAACGTGGCTGACTACCTCTATGATGACGACCCCATTGGTCTTGTCACCAAGGTTTTCTCCCTTCAGCCTATTCTCTGGCAGGCGGCGAATACCGACATCCTCGCCTACGACGATCGTTCGTGGGGGCAGAGCGAAGCCGTGCGCTTCATGGTGAACGCCATCCACAACTACGCCCTCCAGAAGATTGCGGAAGGTGCGGGCGCAAGTGTCCCGATGTCGGGTGTTGCTGCTGATGGCACTGTCAAGCATTTCTCCGCAGCCGATGCTTTCCCCGTGAACTCGACGGCGGCAGGTTCCCTGCTGGAGCTATCGCCCAACGACCTTATCAAGGCGCAGACGAAGTTCGTGAACTGGAACTACGACATCAAGGATGGCGACATCGACTGTGTGATGGATGCCGCCTACATGGAGCAACTTCTTTCGAATCCGTACCTCACGAGCCTGCTGACCAAAACTGCCGGTGAGATGCGTCCGATGTTGGGCAAGTACTCTGCCTTCAACTTCATGTCGCGTTCGACAACTTCGGCCTACGACACGGCGACATCGAAGGTTGTCGATCCTGAACTTTACTGCGACGGCAAGGTTCAGGCGAACGGTACCATTCCGGAATATATCGCGCCGGTACTGGGCGCTACTGCATACGGATTGGCTATTAGCTTCATCCCCTCGCAGGTTATTCTGGCGATGGGCAACACGAACGTACATGTCGTTGCCGATCCGAACTCGTATGGCTGGAAGTTCTCGATGGATATGCGTTTCGGTGCCGGTAGCGCTCGTAAGGGCGGCAAAGGTATCGTGAACATCGTACCGGCTAAATATATAGCGCCCATACCCTAATTTTTGTGTTTCCCGGCCTTTTTAATGGGCCGGGAAATGTTAATCAATCAGAAAAATTATCCACTATGGTAAACTATAAAGACGAGTTTTTTGAAAACCTTCTGATCGTTACGGCGAAATTCGGAAAGGTCTTCATTACGGATGATGGGAATATGTATTGTCAGCAGTGGCAGGCAGAATCCCGTATGACCGACGCCCTTCGGGTCCATAAGCAGGTTCGGTGGTGCTCAATAGAGAAAGGAAAGGAGCCTTTGACTTGTGAAGAACTCGACAAGATGTTTGACGCGCAGTTCGCCAAGTCCATGAGCGCACGCAATGCCTCCCCGGATTCTGAGAAGCAAAAAGCCGAAGTTCCTTCTATGACGCTGGAAGAGGCGAGGGCCGAACTTGCCCGTCGGCGCAATTCCGGACAAGAAAGCGCTAAACCGGGGCGTAAACCGGCATCTAAAGTATAACAGTAAAATTCGATATTATGGCAAGAACAGGTGTAACCGTCGAATTGCAGGACACTGCGATCGGCACTTCTTCATCTAATGAAGGGGTGGCGATGCTGGTGCTTCCCGTATCTGCGGCCTCTCCTCTTATAGACACCTCCGTCCTGGTTGCTTCTTTGGAAGAAGCGCAGGAGCTGGAGGGTTATTCCACTTTGGACGATGGAGCCAAATTCCAGGTTTCGGAGTTTTACTCGAAGGCAGGGAGCGGGTCTAAATTGTGGCTGACAGGCTATGATTATTCGTCAGAAAAAGGTATTTCAGCAATACAGATGCCCGGTATTAAACAGGCAATCCGACAAACCACCGCTACGCTGTGGGATAACAGACCGCGCCTTATCGGGTTCGTATATCCCAGCAATACCACAGTTCCGGATTCCGGTCTTGCGGAGGATTTGACGAAAAGTAAGGGAGCAATCCAGAATGTACAAGGCTTGATCCAGGATATGTTCGCGGAAAGTTATCGTATGGTGGCAGTACTGGATGCCGGACGTATCGGGCAGAACATTAACAATTTGCCCAGCGGCGATACGTACAATGCCTATGGCGTTGCACTGGCTTTGACAACTCCCGATCCGACATACACCGCCGACGTAGGCCGCGCTCTCGGTATTCTTGCCGGGATCAATCCGGCGCAGTCCATCGGTCAGATGACTTTGGGAAGCGTGAGCCCGGTTGATTATTTCGTCAATGCCACGACAGCGAATGCAGCGACCAATGTCGCTGTCGTATCTCGGAGTATTATCGACGACATCGGAGCCAAGCAGTACCTTTTCACCCGCACCCGTCCCGGCAACAGCGGTGTTTACTACAATGACGGTGCGACGCTCAACAAATCGACCAACGCTCTGTCGGCGATTGAGTTCGTGCGCGTCGCAAATGGAGTATGCGACGATGCGGAGTACTATTTCCAGCAGCTCATCAATACCCAGGTTCCGGTTACAGCTTCAGGTGACATCGATGCCGGGTACAAGTCGGCGATCCTGGCTACATTCCGCAGCAACTATATTCAGCCGCGTTTGTCGCGCGGAGATGCGAGCGAGATAGAGGTTACTTTGGAGGCCAAAGACGGTAACTTCGTGAAAAGTCGGGCCTTTGCAATCACGATCCGCATCCTGCCCAATGCCACGCTGCGGGAGGCATTTGTCACCACTTTCTTCGTAACATCTTTAGAGTAGTACAGAACATGAATCATCAGGATATAATCGTAGCGAGCAGTGAGGTGCAGATGTACCTCACGCTCTCGAACGGCACCTGCCTGTCTATCGATACCGGCACTGAGCTGTCCTATACGTTCAGTCAGAATATTCAGGAGATATTCGCCATCGGTTCCGTAGATCCCATTGGTATCAAGAAAGCGAATGCTACTTATACCGCCAACCTTTCGCTTCAGGAGGGCGAGCAGCAGACCCTTATCGATGCGATTAACGCTACGCTACCCGTAACGGAGCAGATCGCGGCCATGCATCAGCTTGCACCTTTCAGCATCTCGTGGAGCTATGCGATGAAAGGATTGGCGACGCCTCGCACCGTTGTCTATACGCTTCTCAATGCGATGGTGCAGGAGCAGGGCGGCAGCGTGAACCGCAATGATGTCGAAACGACCGGCTCCTTGTCCCTGCGAGGTACAGGCGTGCAGCGCAACATCGTGCCACTGGTCTGAAAAATCATCGGGGCGGACGGTTGTGCCGCCCCTTTATTAACAACTAAAAATGTATTAAATTATGTCCAGAACAAATCCTATCACTACCTATCCCGTAAAAGTCACCTATTTCAAACGGGGTGCGGACGGCAAAGGCGGCCTTGTCGAGATCGAAACATCCGCAACGGTTAATGTTTGCCGTCTTTCCAGGACGAGCGTCGAACATACCAAGTTTGGCTTGTCGCTTATTCAGGCTGGCCGTGACCTCGACGAAACGGCCGATCTTGCCTGTCGTTTCGTCAAGATGACCATCGACGACGAAAAGGTCGTTAAAGACCTTCAGAACGATATGATGGCCTGCATTTCCCTGTTCAGCAGTAAAGAGGTGCAGGAGGACCTCAACCGTTTTTTAGCGACTTGGGGCCTGCTGGCAGAAGACGAGGCCCCGCGTCAGCAATAACCGAAGAGCTGAAGAAATACATCACGGACGGCGATCCGCTTCTTTACAAAAAGATGGTCGTGTCCTATATCTTCCATGAACCGATTATGGGACTGGAAGATAAGATGTCGGCCTATGACATCGACAAGTATTATACTGCGGCTCTGGTAATCATCGATTCAATCCTTTTTGCACCTTTTAAGAGAAACTGATGGCAGGTAATATGGTATATAGCATTCAGCTCCAGCTGCGGGTCGATGATTCGCAGTTGGACGCTACGATTGCCAAGCTCGGAACGCTCAAGAAGGCGGCAAAAGACATCCACGTAAGAACCGCCGGGGGAGGCTACCGGCGGCCAAAACTTCCGGAAGAGGATATTATTGCTCGCTCGGCGCGAAAGTGGAAACAGCGCAATCTGGAGGAGCGGCTCAACATCGGCGCTCGCTGGCACCTGCGCCAATTCGGACAGTGGCGCTTCTCGCAGGCGGGCTGGCAGAACGGTTTGAGCGTGTTCCAAAAGCGGGTCAAGACCTTTCAGGACAGCTTCTTCAACAATGTTTCCTCTTTCTCCGGCTTGCGGTATAATGCCGTCAATCTGGGGAAAGTCTTTACTTCTTTAGCGGGAGCTGCGGGAAAAGCTATCCCGGCCCTCGGTGCGTTCGGTCAAGTAGCTATAGGGGCCGCTAAAATATGGATGGGTGTGCACGCGTGGCGCCTGGCGTCCTCCGGGTTGCCTCTTCTGGTCGGCACCCGGATGTTGAACTCGAACAATATGGCGGAGGCGGCCTCCAATCTTATGCAGATGCGGATGGCGGAGAAAGGTTTGGGCGGCAACTACCAGGCGACGCTGAACCGTGCGACGCAGTTAGCGGCCGAATATGGTTTCAGCCGTGTCGGGATGCTGAATGCGATGAATATGTTTACGGGCTTGAACGTGGACGGCAAGAAGCTGACCCCGGAGGAGGCGTCACACTTGGCGGAAGTTGTCGGCAAGATCGCTCACGTGGGCGGTTTGAGCTTCGAGCGCGTGAACGTCAATTTGCAACAGTTGTTAGGGCAGGCCGTGCCGAGTATTCGGGACATCCGGGAGTTGGTCGGGCAGGCTCCGTTCATCGGCAAGCTGGCGATGAATATGATGGAGGAGCGGGGTGTTAAGGGCGATTACCGCGACTGGCTCAAGAACAAAAGCAACCTGCGCTCGGTGCTGGATGAGTTTAACGAGCTTGTCGAATCGCATCCGGTAATGAAGGCCCGGGGACAGATCGCGCTGGCCAAAGAAAACTTCTGGATGCGTATTGCCGACGACCTTTCGCCCTACTGGGACAAGATTGCCCAAGCCAACGAGAAACTGTATAGCTGGCTGGGCGATAAGATCGTGAGCTGGGTAAGCAATATCGACGTCGATGCGGTCGGGGTAAAATTGGATTCGTTCATTAAGGAGCTGGATAAGTTTGCAAACGCCATAGGGTATATTGCAAAGGGAATCGGGGCTACTGTTGAGTTTTTGACATTAGGCATATATAAAACTTGGAAATTTAATCCCAAAACGGGGTCAGTATTTCGTGAATGGGGAATTTCTACAAGTGATGCAGCAGATGAGGACACAAACTGGGCTAATAAGACAGCGACAGCGAAGGCTTATAATGATGAAATCAAAAATATTGTAAAAAGGTTCGCTCTGTCTGCTAAAATAATGGGTAAAGATTTCGACGAAACCAAAGCCCTTGAGTTGTTATTATCTGATGATTTTCGCAAGAATTTTACTTCTAATTTAAGTAATTTTACCTTTAAACCAACTGCTTATGGTCTAAAATGGTGGGCAAATCTTATTCCTGATTTTCTTCCCCAATATAAAGGATTGGCATTGGATAAAGACGACCCGATAGCATATGCTCCAACTCTATCTAAAGAGGGATTGAAAGTATTATCTGATATATTGAACGACCAAATAACAGGCCAACAGTTAGCCGCTCTTTTCGGCGGAGCCGCAGATGCCGATGCACAGCAGCTATCCGACCTGTCCAAAGGTTCCAAATCGATTTTCATCAACTTCAACAAGGAGATTGTCGATATGGATATAAACATCGCCTCGGTAGAGAACATCGACGAGTTGGGTCGCAAGTTGGAACCCAAGATCGAGGAGGTAGTAGTGCGGGGATTGACGATCGCATTGAACAACGCAACCAGTGTAACGTAATATGGCAAAGATAGCAAACGAAACCAGTACCGAGAGTAAGATCGACCGCGTTATAAATTCAGCGAAAGAGGTCTTTTCCACACCGGGGAGAGCTATCGGCGGCATTACGGGGCCTGTTGCCGATGCCATTAACAGCGGGCTGTCTGCTGCGAAACTCGTCCTTGCCGAAACGGGAGTATGGCGGCAGGTATTTACCAATGGAGGAAGTCAGAGAACCGGAAAGCCTACGTCGGAAGAGCTGCGAAATCAGGTTGCCAAATCGCGCTTCGACCGCTCGACACTCAATAGGCCTATTTTTACATCCGAAGAATTAGATCGGACGGAACCGACAACTGATTATTATATCGCTTTCGACGAGTATCTGATGCCTGTCGGATTCGATATTTCCATACAGGGGAGTAAGCTGATAAGCCGTTCGCAGCTTGTCGATGGACCTACGATTTTCGAACGGATTGCCAACGAACCGACAAGCGTTAATATTTCGTTCAAGCTGGAATCCAAACCGAACTCTGTCGATTTGCTGAATCCTTATAAGCTATCGTCGGATGTTGTCATCAATAAGGAAATAGGGTATGGTATTGCCGCAGAGTTGGCTGAATTATTCCGGCAGATCAAGGCTGAAGATCGGGTATTTGAAATTGAGAACCCGATTCTCAATGACAAGTTTAATATCTTCAATGTCGTATTGGAGAGTTATTCCGTCACCCCGGAGCGAGGTTCCACGGTGTGGGAGGTAAGCCTCGATCTGTTGGAGGTGAATACGGATTACGCCCTGTTGTATGTCGAAAACAGCGACGGAGCGCAGGCGGAACCACCGACGGCTAAAACCAACGTATAAGTTATGAGCGGCAAGATTGTCGGCAATTACTTTATCTGCAAGAATGAAGTTTTCATCGAAGGGCGCTCCATAGGGCCCTTTACTTCGTTCACTACGGAGGATTCGCGGGACAACATATTCGGTACCGCCAATATCCGTATGCCGTTTTATACGATTCTCAAAGAGAAGTCATCGGGGGATGCGATCGGTAAAAACGTCAAATCATACATCCGTATAGACCAACAGGATGCCCAAATTATAATGGGAGCGCACGTAGTTGTAAAACTGCGTTACATCTGTGGATTCAACGGCTACGAAATGCCGGAGATCGTCGCTTTCGACGGCTTCGTGAAAAATGTAGTATGCGGTTTTCCGACGCAGATACAGTGCGAAGACGGCGCTTTTGTCCTGCGTTTCGGCACGATTGCCAAAAGCTGGACGCAGGAAACCGCCGTAAAGACAATGATGCAGGAAATCATAGAGGTCGCCAACCCCAAATTTCAGGAGTACCGGGACAGCATGAAGCTGGCGGATGACTGGAACCGGCTTACCGTCGATGACAAGTCTATGGAAGGCAGCTTCGTTCTTTCTACTTGGAAAGGCATATCGCCGTTTTTCGCACTGGAGCGAGTTATGGGGATGTATAATCTCTACTCTCGTGTAGATACCGACGGCAGGCTGTACTGCGGTGTAGGTATTACGGAGAACGCCAAAGAAACGGTGCAGCTCGATACTTCGGTCAATGTCATAGATCGGGACATCAGTATCAATAACGGCTTTTTCGACAAGTATCGTGTGGTGGTTAAATACATCAGCGGCGGGAAGCTCTACGAATACGAAACGGGAGCGGATAACGGAGAGGTGGTGTCGTTGCCGTATATCAAATGCCGGGACGGGGAGATCGCCAAGCAAGTAGGAGATGCCGCATTGTCGGGCCTGCGTACCAACAGCAACAAGGGTACCATTACGACGATGTTATATCCGACGGTTCGGCTTTTCGATTATGTACAATATAAAGATACCCTTTTCGATGATCTGTCGGGGGGATATTATGTAATAGGGCACTCTTACCGGTGCGATGAAGAGGGATTTCACCAGGTGCTAACGGTAACTGATAAAACCCTCGTATTTACGGGACAATAGTGATATGGGACAGGAGAAATTCAACAAGATGATGGCTTCATTGGGGCGCGATCTGCGTAATCTGATAGGCAGAAGTAAGACTGTGGCTTTTGTGTATGGCACGGTCAAAGAAGTGGACACGGAAACGAACACTATGAGCGTTAGCATCGACAGCGAGGTTACTTTACCGGACATAAGCCTCGCGCCCATACAGGGCGGTAATGCTAACGCTCTATTATACCCCAAAGTCGGATCGGTCGTTATCGTGGGTTTTGTCGAAGACCGGCCGGAACTGTCATTTGTCGTGGCGATGACGGAGGTAGAAGAATTACGCCTACAATTCGACTTCGACAGCGATCCGGCCGTCGATTGCATAGTGGCAAATACCGGATCTGTCACAGTATTCCGTGCCCAAGATGAGAACAACTATACCAGATTCAATCTTAATCGGATTGCGGCTAATCTATCTTTGTTTCGGAACGGTCAATTACAGACACGAATCGGAGTGGCAGATAGCCAGCTAACTCTGCAACAAGGATCGAATAGTGTGATTATATCTGGCTCTGAAGTGAATATAAACAACGGCCATTTAACGATAACCTGATGGGAAAGTATATTGCTGTTCAAGGGTGTACGCTGGAGTGTACCCCGGCGGCGACGGCGCAGATTGCTACTTCTCCGAGCACGACGACGAAGGCGGATGGTAAAGCCTGTTACCGGGGTTCGCTGACAATCACTGTCACGAATGCCACGGCCGTAACGGATGGGAACGGCGCGGGAACAGGAGTGATAACCGGTTCGGCGCAGGAAGTGAGGATCGACGGGCAGCCTGCGGTGCTGGAGGGGGACAAGGTTCAAATCACCGTTTCCGGAACTTCCGGCGGGAATCCGGCTTCCGGGACGGTGATAGTTAAAATATCGCAGGCGGGGCAGACTTATGTATCGGCTTCGTAAGGTAAACCTATATTTGTAGCGTATGCAGGATATTCGATGGGATTTTGTCAGGAATGACGTTGCCGTAGTGCAGAGTGACGACGGAGGGGATTTTGCTGTCGCTTCGACGTGTAGTCAGCAGAACGCCCAACTGCTTTTCATCAAAGCCTGCGTAAACATATTTCAGCCCCAATACGGAACAGCGATGGAAGAAAGGGCTTATAATATCACCGATGGGGATATACAGCGCATTGTCACCCGGGCCAAATCGCAGATCAGGGAAGACGGCGCATCCCAGATTTCCATCTTGTATTCCCGAAATAGCGACGGGCTGTACGATTTCCAAATAGGGGCCAAATATGCAGGAGAATAGGAATGGATTACGTGGTTAAAGGTGGAGAAGCGATTTACGACGTATGTATCAATGCGAACGGCTCCCTGTATGCGTTGGATGAGAATCTGGACCTTAACGGCTTGGACAGCTATACACCGACGCTGTATGCCGGGCAGCGGCTGACCGTATCGGACATCGTTCGTAACAATGCCGCAACGGAGGTAATGGAGGAACACCCGCTAAACAGCGTTTCGATTCCTGATGCTGATCTCAATGCGTTATTTGACGAAATATCCTCGGCTTTGGCCCTAATTTTATCACGGCGGAAGGGAGCTATTTCCAAACACAAGATAATCAAATATTAACTGTTAGTGACCGATGAGTTTTTACGACGATATACGCACGAATATTAAAATACTGGTGCCGAACCTGAATAATACGAGTTCCTCGTCCATTGTGAATCGAATTATATCAACGGTTGCGTCGGTATTAAATATTATCAGGTTGGAGATCAGCAATTCAGAACAAACGGTCGAGTCGTCCTCCCGTTCCTTAAAGGTAATGGGACGTCAATATTATATCGATACGGCTCTTGCCTTCCAATATGGGGCGGCCCTGACCATCGTCGATCCCCAAACATATCGATATGGATATGCAACAATAAATCCGGATCAGCAGATCATCAAACAGTTGGCCATCTCGTCCACGGACAATGGATTGATTGTCATGAAGGTAGCGAAGATCGACAATGACGGTTATATTACGCCGTTGCTTGTCGGCGAGTTGCAATCTTTTTCGGATTATATGAACAGCTTTCTCCCATTGGGGTTTCAGATACAGATTACCAGTGCAGAACCAGCAGTTCTGCACTGCACTTCCCTCTACATCCGTTATTCCAAAGAATATTCTTTATCGGTTATCACCCAACAGATCAAAGACGTTTTTTTGTCTTTTCAAGCAGATTTACGTGGTGACGATCCACTGTATGTAAACGATATAGAATCTGCAATAAAAAGCGCTCCGGGTGTTCGTGATGCCTATTTCAATAATATATCCGTTACGGATTCAAGTGAGGAAGATCCGATTACTCCTGTCAATGGTCAAATAACCATTCCAGCAGGATATTTCAACTTTGCCCGTGAATTGGTGGAGATGCAAAGTGTTAATCCGGTAGAGCCAACGGGAAAAAACGACATCTATATATCTGCGGTGTGATGTTACGAGTCATAGACATACCGAAGCTTGCATATCAACTTTTACGGCCTAATTATGCCCTTACTTCCGGAGGTATGGAAACTGTCAATCTGGTTTCCCGAGAATATATCTGGGAGTGGAATAGCGCGAAAGAGGGCGTTACGGATGTCGTAACTTCGAGGGCGGACGCGGACGGAACATATTTGTATGTCAATTGGGGCAAACTTCTGCAGGCCGGGCTTGCCGCAACCAACGTCTCCCAGGTTTCGACGGTCCCCGACTGTTTCGGCGGGCAGATAAAATACAAGCCGAATACTCCGTACGTCTTCAAAGCCCGGATCAAGCAGGGGGCCGAAATTACGTTCAGAGTCAGGTATGAAGACGGCACCACAGAAATTCTTTCCGCTCCTCCGGCGGGAACGGAAGGAGTATATGAAGTGGTCCACACCATCGATGCTTCGCGTGTGGTGCAGAAGATATACATGTATGTCGGCAAAGGTGTTTCCATGTATCTCTACGAGATTAGCCTTACGGACGGAAGTAAAGTTTATCAACCGCCACGTCTGAATACCTTGTACCGCTTCGTGTTAAGTTTATTATTCCCTCTATCACCTGCTTTGGAAAGCTGGGACAGAAGCCGCCGCAAATCATACGCGATAGCAGCTTGTCAATATGGACAGGCACAAGTTTTGGCTATACTGAATAAATATTACGGGCAATACGGACAAATAAGCATCCAGGTTAATAGTGCGAATATGATCTATTTTTATACTGCCGGAGAGGAGGAGGCTGTTCCTGTATATATGTATTCTTCCGGGGGCGCCAATACCCCGACTTATTTTTATACGGAGGGGTCTTTGTCCGGTAACTCCACGACTGTTATTATTCCCAAAGAACTGGCGGACAGCAATGATTATGATGATTTCATAGCCGATTTGAACGCGATGTTACTATATGGTATCGAAGTGAAACTAAAAACAATATAATATGGCTGTTTTTGAATATTTGACATCTGCACCTTCTGGGGGTAATCCCGTGTATATTTCTGACCTTACAAAGTTTGCATCTTTGATTCAGACATTGGCGAAGGTTACTACCCGGCATAATTCGTATAATACTTCCACAAGCAGCATTGTAAAAGACATCGCCATTCTGTCTGGATTCGATACGGTTGGTAACAATCAGGTAACGCCCGGATATATCTATTATAAGGGCGACATATACGGCTTCCGCTCTGATAACAATTTGACACTGGGAGGCTATCTCATCGCAACAAAGACAAATACAACGCTTCGAACCACGAAAGAAGGGACGGATTTTTATGCCTATACCACTTGCGAACTCACCGTATCTGCCAGTGCGGGCGCATCCGGCACCACTGTGGGAGCTTTTACCGCTGCCAACATTGCCATCTGGAAAACTTTCACCACGACATCCGAGGGCCTCACCATACCGGCGGGCTTCATCACGAATACGATGCTGGGCAATAAGGTCGTAAAAGGAGATAATATTGCGGACAGTACGATCCAGAATAGGAGTATGGCAGCAAATAGCATCGGTACCTCCCAGCTTCAGGATGGAGCGGTAGCAACTGATAATATTGCAGACAAATCAGTTGCATTCAGTAAATTAGGGTCAGATGTCGTTAGTCGAATATCCAATGCAGCCCCGTCTTTCTCATCATATACGTTCCTTAGCGGCAAATTAACCGTATATAAGGAATCTCACAGTAATATTTGGCATATAAAATATTCCAACCCCACAGTTATTGCCCCAACAAATAATGCTTCTATGGTGCTTGGGTCTATAGTAGGTCCGGGAGCGGCGGAGTTTCTTGCAATGATTCAGAGTAATTATCCGCAGGGTTATATGTCATCGATATTTACATCCGCCTCCAATTATTTGTTCAAAGTCCAAATAGATTCGGATGGAATTGCCAAGGCCTTATTTCATTTTGCAAAACCACCTACAACGTCCAATACTCCCGGTATAGAAATGCACGATACGATTATTGGGGTATGAAAAAAAGAGGGGTTTAATACCCCTCTTTTTGTTTCAGCACATCTGCGATTAAATCCATACAGTCTGTGGTTCCGAAGCGCGACAACTCCTCTCTGGTTGTCGGAGGCGTAAACCGCAGGACACTCCAGCCCAATGATGTAGCCGAATTATACTTCTCCATGTCTTTGACCATTCCCAGAGGTCTGTTATGACGCCCGAAAGCGAAGATATTGCCTTCGATCTCCACTGCAACCTTATGCTGCGGACACGCATAGTCGAATCGCCACAACCTTTTGGGATGGAAGCGGTACTCCCGAACCCAATCACTTCCGGTCGTTCGATTTAGAACTTGCTGTATTATGTCTTTCCCGTTGTCTGCTTGTCGGTTCCCGTTTGGTTTCCGTACCTGCCGACGAGCCATTCGAATTATAGTAATATTTACGATCCTTTGTTTCGCGTGTCGTGCCTGCGACCTTTCCCTTCGAATCCTTGATTATTTCCCGATCCCCTGTTTTGTGGACGGTGTACTTCACGCGTCCGGAAGCGTCTTTGACAACGCGCGTTTCATTCGGATTTTGAGCGCTGCAAAGCGCTGTTGCCGCAAATACGGTAAAAAGAGTAAAAACAAGCCGTTTCATAGTCTATTCCAATGTTTGCGAGCAAAACATCCGCTCGTGTTTCAGTCTTGAAGAAATAGCCGTTAAATCGTTCTCTACGGAGGGATCATAAATACCGGCCCGCACGGTGTCGTTGATGAATCGGATGATCTCACCCAGTTCACGGTCCGTGTCCGCTACCATATTCCGCCAGTCCACAACGCTTAACTGCTCCTCGCACATCGAATGCCGCAGAAACTGTGAGGGCGCATGAAAGGGGACATCCCCAGCCTGTACAATCAATTCCCCGACCGTATCGCTTGCCTCTTTCAAAACATCGTATATTTGATCGAACTGCAAATGCCACGAGCGGAATTTCTCTCCTTTCAGTGTCCAGTGGCGCCCTTTGACGTTGGTTTTGACAATTTCGAGCGTACAGAGCAACTTTTGTAATTCCTCGGTCATATTTCGTTATATTTAATACGGGTAATCATCTTCATTTATTGCGCTGGCGTGTCCGGTGGACGGGGCTTCTGATTTCAGTTTGGCCCTCCGCCCACTGCCGCAGAAGATGGTGGGCGCTTTTGCGTCGAACTCTTCTTTAGTTTTACGAACAACGACAAAATGGCTGTTCCCATACTGATCTACGCCTCCTTTGACGGCAATGACCGACAAATTAACAACCATTCCCACCTTGCCGTCCTGACGCGCAACTTCCCTGATTCTATCGCGTGGAATTTTGTCTAATCGCAGGACAATATTGATAATTTCACTCATAAATTGATGGTTATTATGAAACAAAGATAGGTTTATCCGTAGTAATTCAAAACAGGTTGCCTGTCCGTTCGATTTCATTTTCCAGAATCTCTTCCGCCTTGCGTATGTCCCGCTGCAACTCCTCCAGCCGGGTGATCTGTTCTTCACTCATGCGTGGACACCCCGAGAGCCAGCTGCTGTAATTGGGCGTACTAATTTTGCCGCAGGCGATACTCCCCACCCGCAGACAGTAATCGTAATACTTTACAAACTCATCTTCCGGAGCGTCCCGGTCTATGTCGGTGATGATGTCATCCATCCCAACTATATAGTCCGCGCATTCGGTGATCCCGCCGACATCGCCGCCGACCCAGCTCCGCGTAGCATCCTCATAATCATAGCCGTGTTTCTCGCAAAAAGCCTGCAAATAGGCGTTGCAGGCTTTTTCGTAGTCTGATTTGATTTTCGTGTTCATAGATATTCTTGGTTAGTTACTTGGTTAGTTACTTGGTTAGTCAAAATGCACAGAGCATCTTACTCGTTTTCGAGAATCGGCCGCCAGCCGATGACCATATCGTCATCTAAAGATCCATTGTTCTCGTGCCAATGATGATTCCGGCCCCCATTTGCTTTGTAAAAGGCAATGCAGTATTCACGGCATAATGTTGTTTTAACTAAAACATCTCGATTATCATTTGGCAGCTCCACCTTCGGGTCACGCCAGCGGGTCAATTCATCGCGCTCGGATTGGGCACCTGCGGAAAAGCCATTTATAAAGCATGTTGAGTATAATTCCCCCTCCTTGTATTCATAGTCAAGCCATGCAGCATTTGCTCTCTCCTTAATTGTTTTCATTCCTCGTTCAGTCTTTGTTTGAATGCGTTTAATGCACTGCAATCGGGGCAATTTCCCCCATTACTTGTTTGTATTGAGTAAATTGGGCAATCCTTGCAAAATGCTTCGATCGCTTTATCCCGCATCCTTTCCTCGGCATTCTTCGTACTTTCGGCAGTTGGCGCAATAACATTCGTTTATTTGCCTGTTGATTTTCATTTTCTCTTTCCTTTTAGCTCCGCAATGCGGCGGAGGATATATATCTTCATTGCTTCTGATTTAAGTTCATCCGAAGTCATCGCAAAATGCCATAGATGCGCATATTCATCCGAATTATACCCGTAGCGTATGCCAACAACCGTCCCATCCATATCCTTACGAACTGAATAGACACGTATCTGACAACGCCCCTCCCGCCTCAGTCGGCGCAGTAGTTTGGTTTTCATATCTTCTCGTATTCATTTATCGTTTCAAAAATCTGCAATGCCACCTGCGGGACTATGGCGTTTCCGCAGGCTTTGACGGCTTCCCGGCGCCACCGAGGAAAGGAGATACCAGCCAATTCCCCGGGAAACCCATCATCTCCGCCACATACAGGGGGTTGAGTTGGGAACCCGTTCCAGTCCGGTATTCGTCGTTTTGCATCGCTGTTTTGGGTAGTCCGTTGCATATGCCCTGACTGGCAGGAAGCGTTACATTCTTCGCATCGTTGGCGGTCGGAGTAGGCAACAATCCCATTTTCGACGCCATTGCCAGCGTCGGACGTTCCGACGCATTCGGGGAGAGGCTTTTGTTCATTCGGCCGCTTCCTGCGTCTATCGCCGTCGGGGTGGGCAACAAACCAACATCTGTCCCGACGGTGGGGAGCGCCGACACCGCAAGCCGGAATAATGTACGGCTGCACCTCGTATCCTGCCGCCTCCAGGTCAGCGCACACCTGTTCGAAGACCAACCCTTCCGACCAATTAACGATTCCGTAAACGTTCTCGCCCACGACCCAGCGGGGTCGAACAGTCCGAATAACGTCGAGCATCGCGGGCCACAGGTAGCGGTCGTCTTCTGTGCCTCGCCGCTTTCCTGCGAGGCTGAACGGCTGGCACGGCTACGGGAACCCTCCGGTAAGGACAATGTCCTCATTCCTCCAGAGGGTTCCGTATCGTTTTGAAAGTTCAACGTCAATTGTCTCATAAGTCAAGGTGTGTATATCATCGTGATGGTATGCTTCGGGAAAGTGATATTGTAGTACCCGCCGACAAAAATTGTCTATTTCACAAGTAACGAGCGTCCTCCATCCTGCCCAATGCGCGGCGAGGGCAAACCCTCCTATTCCCGAAAATAGATCTATGTGTATCATTTTTTTCTTTCGATTTGATGCCTTCGCGTGTGTTCCGCTTTTGGGAAGCAAACCAAATTATCCCTGCGATCATCGGTTATCCCCGTTTCCATCGATCACGCCGCGCTCGCGGCGGCTGGCGAGTTTGTCGAGGTTCTGCTGCGCCTGTTCCTCTATGCGGTTGAGCGACGCATTCACTGAGTAACCGTCGCTATATCTTGCCATAAGTTTTGCATTGTTATTCATCATTATCTCAGCAATGTCCAATCCTAAAATATTACAAATGGATGTTATATAGTAGAGTATATCACCAAGCTCAAGCATTACATCAATCGGGTCATATTCTTTCCCATGATATAACACCTTTTTGAAAATATCAGTCAGCTCTCCAACTTCTCCGTTTAATCCAAGTAGGTAGTTTTTGATTTCTTCCAGTTCGCCAATATCCTTGTTTCTTGTGTAATCAACTATGATTGGATATGCTTTTAGAATGTCGTCATAAGAAGGAACAGAAGCATATCTCTCTCCTCTAATTATTCGGCTAACATTATATTGTTGCTCGCCGATTAAGTTTGCAATCTTATTTGCAGACCAACCGCAATTCAATCCTAATGTTTTAATTGCTGATGCCTGCTTGTCAGTAAATTTAGCTCCTTTCCCTCTTTCTCCTCTGCAAGGATTGAAGTGACATCTGCTATACTCCGTATTCTCTTTTTGAGTAAGCAGCTCCAAGTTATCAATCAAATTGTTAGACCTGTTGTAGTCTTTGTGATTTACGACAAGACCATTGGGGATTGCTCCATTGTGCCAACACCATACTACACGATGCTCCATGAAGTAGTAAGTCTTATTTCTATATTGCGCAGATGTCATATAGTAGCCGTTCCTCATAAGTTTTGATGACAACGTCCCTTTCTTCCCTCGGATATGACCATCTTCGCCAATATAATATCCTCTACTTTTAAGCATCTCAACAAACTCTGGGAGGTTGTCGTCGTTGTCAAAGCAATAGCGTTCATCGGGGAAATAACTACCGACAGGATTGCCATATTTGTTTAATTTCTTCTCGCAACTCGGCAGCCGCGTACTCATCGCGCGTGTCTGATATTCGTTCGCTCGCATAGTTATTTTCAGTTTTTTTGGTTAAACTTCCTCTCGACCAGATCGCATAAATCCAAGTACATCGCATCGGCATTCTTCGCCTTCACTCTCTCCCGGAACCTGGCTATATCC
>ERZ894203.509-NODE-509-length-31773-cov-21.677565_pt1 | contig 31773 bp, 36 predicted proteins | sample MGYA00380286_ERZ894203 | MGnify/ENA primary metagenome ERZ894203 (study PRJEB32331, sample SAMN06328484) | human gut metagenome | biome: human gut microbiome; feature: stool | host: Homo sapiens | collected 2014-02-06 ... | reverse complement strand
GCTCGGACTATTACGAGGTGTATCTTCGGGACGGTACGGGGGTGGAGTGCATCAGTGATGAAGTCTGTTTCGATGAACTGGGAGAGCTAATTGACCGCCGCATCGAAAGCGGGACGGACAAGGAGGAATATGCCCGTTTCTGCGAACAGACGGCGATGTCGCTCAGATGGTACAAATAAAGACATAGGGGAAAAGGATAACCCCGGAGGTCAGGCAAAGACCTTCGGGGCTTATTCATGTTACAGGTTCAGAGCCGTTTTTGCCTGATTTCCGGCATTCTCCTTTACGGATTATTAATTTTGGATGCTTTTCATTATCGCATCTAAAATCAGGACATTTCCGGATATGCTGGATAATTCTTTTAATGCAGTCACTGCTTCCGGCGCGATTGTGTTTCCATGCCGGGAAACAATCCACTCCTTTATTTTCGGAAACACCGTGTCTTCCGTGAGGTCCCATTCGGGGACGAGACACCGTGTGAGGGTATCTAACACGAAATCACGGATACCGTTTTTAACCAGCTTTTCGCAAAACCGCTTCATATTTACCTTTTCATAGCCGAGAAGCACGCATCCGGAATATACGGACAGCAGATCTGAAAACCTGACGGAACCGTATTCGCTGCACTTTTCCGCTGCCTCTGTCAGAAGCGGGAGCAGGTTGGTTTTCAGATAACGCACGCTTCTGCCCATAGAATAACCGGCATGGAGGGCATTGACTGAATGGGTAAGGAATGATTCGCAGGATTGAGCCAGTGAAGTGGCATTATCCGGTTGGTCGTCCGAGGGCTTGCCCGCAGGATGGTTCCTTGCCATCAGCCTTACACGGTCTCTTTCCACGAGTGCGGCCTGCATATTTTCAGCCATGATGTCACGGTAGTGCTGCCATGTGTCTCTCCTGTCACGGCTGCCTGCGAATGTGATTTCCATATAGCCGCCGGATGCAGATGACGCTATTTCCAATTCTCCGCTGCATACAGTCATGTCGGATGCCCTGTCCCACTTGATGCCATCCACTATGAATTCACCGCCGTATATTCCGGTTGGTGCGGGAATGGCTGATACCGGCTCCTTGTTTTCTTTTACCTGTAAATAAATGGCCGAAATATTATAGGCATTCTCTTCGTTCCGGACAGCAGTCACTCCGGCATCGTCCCACACGAGGAAACTCCGTCTGTCGTATTGTATGGTCCTGCCTCTGTCATCCTGCATAGTCTTATGGGTGATCACAATTCTCTCCTTGCCAAAAATCTGCACCATAACCGTGTAGGATAAAGGCATGGACATCTGCCGGCCGTTTATTTTCAACCGGCCCTCTGTAATTTCTACTCCGTCTGTGGCTTGTGTCTCGGAGGCTTCTGCAGGTCCTGTTTTGACGCTTCTTGTCGGTTGCGGCTTTGCAACAGGAGAAATGGTTGGCTGAGATTCAATGAACGGAGGCGCAAACATCAGGGTCACGTCTTCCGACAAGGGAGGCAGCTCGTATTCCCTGTCCGGGTAAGGCTTCGGATAGTTGAGCCAGTATCCCAGTTTCTTCGCTCGGCTTGACGTGCGCAGGAAATTCCAGAAATCTTCCGCCCGGTACAATGCATCTCCTTTATTAAGGGTATTCACGATGACAGTTCCGTCAGGCATCGCATGGATGGATTTGAAGGATTCGTTGCCCAACACGCCGGGACGGAGGCGTAGCACTTCGTCCGTCTTCCGGTTCCAGAGACGGGCATAGTCGGTTCGGTTGCCGTTCGATTGGCTCTCCACCAGCACCCACTCCTTGTAGAACACACGCAAACGGAAAGAGCCGTCCCCTATGCGGAGCGGGGCGATGCGGCAATTCTGTGTCGCCATGTCCAGGTCGAGCAGACCCGGTTCTATCCATATCCCGCTGCAGCTTCTTGCCGTGTAGCTTCCCAACAGAAGGAGGCGGGATGTGTCCGGCACAGGAATACAGCCTTCATCGAATCTGTCATGTCCGGACATTTTGAACGGCATTCCGTAATATTTCCCGTTGCCGTCATAACGGATAACCGGAGAATTGCAAAACTCTCCCGGAATGATATACAGCGTTCCTTTGCCGTCTGTACCGAAACTGGGGGCATACATCAGGTTATCAGGCAGTATGAGCCGGCTTACATGTTTCACACCCCGTGGTGTCATGGTGTGTATGATGGCGCTATGGACATCGCCCAGACACAGATAACGCCCGCACCACCGGAACTCATACTTTTCGTCAACGGCCATATTGCACATGCGCGGCCATTTTTCCGCCTCCAACGGATTCTTGCCTCCTATGACCATTTCTCCCAAAGAGATCGGGTACAATGCCGCATAGAAATCCAGTTCTTCCGAGTATATGAAATGGTGGATTTTTTTCGTCTTCATCTTCACCGGCTGAAGCGGTGTGACACGTAGATCCGCAACGAATGTACCCTGCCATTTCTCAACATCCGCCTGTCGCCATTCCCCATAAGCGAAATAACCCGCAAAACCTCTTGTGATATATCTGTTCCCGTCATCAGGCCATGCCATCCTTTCACGGGGCATCTGCTTGCGCAGCTTTATGGTTTTTGCCTTCATTCCGAAATCATAACGGGGTTGTTTCAGCAGTTTGCAATACTGCCCGTACTTGCGGCATTTCTCCTCAAAGGCCTGCATTTTCGCCTGCGGAACCAATGCCAGAAGATATATGTCATCCCCGTTCAGGTCATATAGTGCGTACCCGTATGAGGTAAGCTCCTGTCCCAGGGCAGTAATGCCCATCTCGTGCGAGAAGCAGGAATACTGCATCTCGATTTCATCGAAACGGTCCTCTTTCAATACCGGTATCTCTTCTCCCCATTTTTTCCTTATCTCGTTGAGTGTGTCGCCAACATCCCCCTCGTCCTTGCGTATGTCGAGGGCCTGATCCCGTACCTCCTCCATGCAGTCATGCTCGTATGCCTCCATCATCTCCCTTATCCATTCCTTCACGGCTTTGCCGGATATTCCTTTAGAAGCGGAAACACCGGCCGGGACTTTTGAAAAACGGATACCTACCCCCGAAAGTTTGTGCATCAGTATGACAAGCTGTCTGGGAGTGTAGTGTTCATCTTTTATCAGGTATTCGTTATCACGCAGGAGATAGCCGTCCTTTTCATTCCAATGCCCGTGAACGGAGTTGTCCCCGTTGCGTACATGGATGTGGTAGCTCGTGAACCTCGTGTAGTCGCCGTATAAAGCCTGAGGGCTGAACAGTTCGACACTCAGCGTGAACCACGCTTTCCTTTCCGTTTCGTTCCCCGACAGGAGGACCGTTTCCCCGTTGGAAGTGAAACGGAACGATACGGACCACTCGAAAGTGTCTGGGTACGGGATGCCTGCCTCTGCAAGCCATTTCGCCGCTTCAAGGTCTGGGATGATTTTCCGGTAGTAGTTAGCAAGCTCGTCTGTCAGCCCGTGCAGGTGTTCCCGCTCCGGCAGCAGAAGCAGGATGCGGTACAATATGCCAAGTTCTCCCGGTCCCTGCTCCATGAGGGTACGGGCAAGTCCCGACAGGCAGGCAACCGCACATTCGTCCGGGGACTGGGCGAGCAGGGCCACGCAGTACCAGAACCGGATGACATCATAGTTGTAGATTCCGGTTATGCGGTAATCCTCCTTTTCCTGCGGTGTGGAGGGTATGCAGGAATACCCCCGGATGACATCGGCCACGATACGGACAAGGGAGCTGTCCTCCGCATAAGGTTTCATCCGCTCCGTCTCTTTCCTGTTCGTGGGAGCATGGATGTATGAATCGAGGGCGGAGTTCAGCCGCTCTATCTTTCCGGACAATGCCGGGTCGCACCCGGGCGGCACAGGTATGTGGAGTGTGTTACGGTCGTTGACTGCATGGAAGGGTATGACCTCCTGCTGCGGGTTTTCATACATGGCGAGAGTCATGTCCAGGTACCAGTTCCAATACTCCCTACGTTTTTCCACGTCACCTTTCCAGTTATCGGAAAAGGGACTTCCACCGGAGCAGACCAGCGACACTATGAAATCGATGTCCATGCTCTCAGGGTCAAAACTGTCATCATCCTCTCCTTCGTAATCTTCCGGGTTCAGCATGGAGGCCGCATCACCGCAGACAAAATACCCGAGGCTGGCGATGGCCCAGCTCACGGTTGTGGTCGCCTCGTCAGGATTGTTCTGCACATGAAGCCACAGTTCGCCCGACTCCTTCTCGATGTCTTCCACCGAGTCCGGCTTTCTGTAAAGATGCTCGTTTATGCGGGAAAGCAGATGTACATTGTCCATAATCTGTCGCCCCGTGACAGAACAGGCTTTCTTGCAGCATTCGCACATGATTTTCTGCACGGTGAGTACATCGCCGACCTGTTTCATCAGTTCGATACGGCAGGACAGCGGCAGGTGCCCCGTGTCACTTTGGGCGATAATGCCTTTCAGTTTCTCTATGGTTTCTTTTATCATTTTCTCTGTATTCTCTCTTTTTTTATGTTAATGAAAACTTGTCGATACATCTCTTTCAGTTCCTCCGGAGCTGCGTCCACCACTTTCTGACCACCCTTGGCGCTGTTTTTGCCCCATATTACATAGCAAACTGTTTCCCATGCGTATTGCAGCATTTCTTCCGGGCTGGCTTCTGTTTCCTGATTGGGGGTATCATCCTCGTCATCATCCTCGTCGGAGGAAAAACCGCTTGGGACGATTTCAGACAGACGGGATTTTGTCTCCAGCAGAGCACCCAGGCTTTCGGCGTTTGCCATCCATGCGGCATAGTCCTTGGAATATTTCATGTCCTGCATGGACAGCACCCCCCGGACAAAAACGGGGACTGTATCGGCGGTAAAGCCGAACTGTTTCACATACTCCCGGAGGAATTTTTCCTGTAAGCGGGAGTGCTCATCATCGCAGAGGTCAAGATAATCCCACACCAACTGCCGCCACTCTTGCCCCAGCATTCCCAAGGCAAACACGGCAAAACTGCCGGGAAGGGCACACAGCTCATCGCTGAGATTGGTGTATTGTTCATATTGCCGCATGGCAAGCCGGGCGTACCGTTCCATCAAGTGGTGGAGGCTGGGGTATTGCACGGCACAGGCAAAAAGTTGGTTTACTCCCTTTTGGGGCAGTCCTGTAATGGGCAGATACTTCTTTTCCGGTCCTTTGAACTCCACAGCATAGCTGCGGGGAAAATCATCCTGCTCCAGAAGCTCACACAGGTAGTTCAGCACTTCATGACAGCATTCCTCCGTATTATCCCTGGCAGTAATACGGATGACGGCAAAGGCATCGTTGGCCGATGCGGTGAAGTGCACTGTTTTTCTCTTTTGCAGGTTGAACGGCAACCTGCCGGTTCCGTTTTCCTTCAGCTTTTCCACTATATCCGGTCGGACTTTCCCGACCAATCCCAACAGGTAATTGGTGTCCAAATACTGGAAGCTCATGCCATATACCTTATAGTTTACCGCCACATAGCAGGCAAAGCGCAGCAGCGGCTCCGGAACTTGCTCTGCATGGATACCTGGTTTCAGGGAATACTCCCGATTCCAGAAGCGATCATCTTCATTGTCTGTTGCAACAAAATACTTTTCCTGCAGCTCCCGTTTGAGCATATCAAGTAGATGGTGGTCAATTTCACCCCACCGGCTCTGGCGGCGCAGGTTTTCGCTGAAGGCGATGGCCTGTTCCGCATCCAGGGTCTCGGCCCGCTGTATTTCGGTCCACGCCCTAAGCAGTTGCCACACCTCAAAGGGCGCACCTTGACTGCTGACCACTACCGGCGGCCAGAGAGAATCAAGCCGCGTGATTCTCCCGTCAATAGCATCCTGGATGCACTGGTCAAAGAGCGGCTGCAATTCCTCCTGTACCTCGGGCTTCATCCAGTAACAGCGCCCGTCCTGGCTATTAAACTTGGGTAAATTCGTTGTTTTTTTCATTGCTATATAAAATCAACTTGTATGTTAATGATTTCACAAAAACCAGCAGGCCTTTATCCCGCATTTCCGGATATTCATTTGCCGTGCAATGCTTCCAGTCCGCAGGGTACTGGCAAACAGAGCCTGTTTCCTTGGAAATATATGCCCTTGTTGGGGCGTGCAATGCCGGCAGGAACAGGATAGCCGACAGGTACAGGATAATTTTTTGAATGTTGCCTTCATAGATGCAATTATGTATGTTTCCAAAAATATATCGTACTTCATTCCCGTTAGAAACAGAATCTCAAAAAGTTATACCAGCATACCGATAGATAAAACAGATCTCCGGCAATCAAGACAGTAAGCCGCTGTTTGAATTTCAGGTCACACTTTTCCTCCTTCAGCCTTCGCAGTTCCCTGAACATATAACTGAAGTCAACGGGAGTCCGGCTTAGCAGGTGGACAGGCAGCAAAATGATAGAGCCTACAAAATACCTCATTTCTCCGAACATGTAAAATGGGGCGAACAGGAACATCGGTATCAGTTCCCACCACCGGTAACTCACGTTCCTGTTCTTCTCTCTCTCCTTGTCAAGGCGTTCCTGCTCAGCACGGGCTGCGGCATCCAGTCTTCTCATGAAGGTTTCCTCCTTTTCTTCCATGATGTCGGCTATCAACTTGTAGTTTACACCGCGTCTGTACAGTTCCAGCTTGGCCTGTCTCACTTCCTTGTCCGTATATTCTCCGGTTACATTGTTGGCCATCATCAAAAGCTCATCGGTAGCGTATTCTTTTATTTTCATTGTGAGTTGGATGGTAATATTCTGACAGAACCGATTATATCATGGGCTTCGGATTCATGGGTCTCGGTCGCTGTCATTGAAACGATAATGAAACCGTCCAACGCCTTTTTATTCAGATAAAAAATTATACTCTGATTAAAGTTCATGCTGCCACCTCTTTCCAATGGATATTCCCTTCTGCCCGAAATCCGTTCAAACGGTATTCCGTTGATATTTACACTTTCGGGAGCGGTCCCGCTCATAGATTTCAACAACAGATTGCGTGCATTGTCGATTTCCTCGGTCGAAGAGAACTTTTTGTAGTTGAAGACAATGGTATTACCGGCATTGCCCATAAGCTGTAAAACACAGTTGTCATCTGATTTTACTACAGCATTCCATCCTGTGGGATATGTACACCTCAGTCCGCATGCTTTATTCACATACTCTCTCCTGCCGTCTCCTATGCTTTCATCGCTGCCGCTAAATGTTGCAGGATTATCCCCTTGGTTGGGTATATAATTGGTATGATCTGTTCCACTTTCCTGTATTCTGCCTTCAGATTCACTTTCCTGTGCGTATTTCTCTAATGTACCGTATTCCCACATGTTCCTTATTTCCCTAAAATCCGAAGGTACGGATTTTGTCAGTCCCGTAAAAAGGAATGCGAACATTATCAGAAATGTCATTTCAGCAATATATGCGATATATCGTGAGGCCCTTTTAGAGCTATACTTGTCTGCCAAAAGATAAGTTATACCCAATATAACTCCTGAGACAAGGCCTCCTATATGTGCCGCATTATCTATTCCTTCTTCCTTAGTTCCAAGCAAAAGATTGTAGATTACAAAGAAACCTATGCTAAACAAAAGAGATTTTCGCTGGTGTTTTTCTATCTTGTGATTGAAGATCAGGTAAGAAAGGAAGATGCCGTAAAGTCCGAAAATAGAACCGGAAGCCCCTGCGCTTATCGTTTCGGGATGAGCAGTAAGGCTTGCCAATGCCGAGAATAATCCGGTCAGGAGATAGGCGGTCATCAACTTTCTGCTTCCGATAATCTGTTCCAAGAATATCCCGATGTATAATAGAGCATACATATTCATCAGCAAATGGATTATCCCGATATGGATAAAATTGCAGGTCACGGTTCTCCACCAATCACCGGTAAGTGTGAGCGGGCCAAAATCTGCACCCCATTTCATCAAAGAAATGCCTGTCGGTTCTATAAGGCTTACCCCACATATAGACATCACTATAAACAATGCCACATTTATATAAATAAGTAAGGGGGTTGCGATATTTCCTTTTCTTGGAGTTATTAGTGACCAGAATGACAGATCTTTGTTATCCTTTCCATTTGTCTCCTTATCGACAGGAAAGTTATATTCCTCAGAGCCTGCAGGGTTATTCTTTCTCTCTGTATCATCTGTATCAACAGTATGGACAGTTGATATGGTTTTTTCCTGATTATACCTGACCTTACCCCAATTAGCAGATTGCCCGGATGTGCATTCACCCCCGGCAAAAAGATGCCCTTCTTGCCCGGCAGCACCGGCAAGTGCCTCCCTTATTCTTCGAATATTCCGTTTGTTATGTCCGAAAGAACATATCGAGGTACGCTTGTTCAGGTCGTTTACGCTATTGACCCATACCTGACCTTTGTCGAACACGACAAAAATCTGTTCTCCCCATGTCATACCCCAAAGGGAAGGATTGGTATGAGCCACGATGCAGTCCTCGCCGTAATGGTCTACGTCCCAGTCATAAGTTACCGACAACTTGTATATCTGGTCATAAATCGCCTGTTTGTCCAATGAGGTCGGTATGCTCTGGAAATCCAGCTTGCGCCGTTGGTGCCGGTAAAGTATAAAGGCAAGCAGTCCGGGAATGATACCGAGCCATAAAAGACCCTCTATATCAATATTGCTCGAATAATGCATCACTCCGCTTATGGAAATAAACATTGTGGCATAAAGCATCAACATATGCGATGCGCCGTAGTGGGTGTACGCCCAGCTGATAATCAGGGGAAGCGTCTTCTTTTCCAATACAAAGGCGGCAAGGGGAGCATTCTTTTCCTCACGGTAGCGAATCCGGTAGGCAAGCCACCATATCAGTTCGAACAATGCACCTATAATCAGGATTGCAACAATATAATCCGCTTCGTCCAGCTTGCTCTCCCTGGGTTTGATGGAATAAGGAACCCCGCCAAAGGTCAGTTCCTCGCAGGACACATCATAACCCTCGCTGGTAAAGTAATAAGTGTAAGTGTATTCCTCCTTGTTCTTGGAACTCGAATATGAGTTGCTGTTTGGCGGTACCGTTTTCCCGTTAATGGTCAACAAGGGGGGATTCTGGTCGGGACGGGCGTTGCAAGTCAGGATTGCTCGGTACTTGACGTAATCGCTCTTCAGTTGCTCCACCTCCAGATGACATTCCAACTTGCTCATGTCCACTTCGGTAGGATGTACGGACACCCGGTATTCCGGCGTGGTATATGTCTTGCCATCGGCCGTCACGGATGCGACAGGGATTCTGGCTTCCCCACTGTTTTTGAACTGTACAAGATAATAGAAACCTGTTTCATAGCTATTGCTTTTCACACCGTTTATAATGGAACAGCTCTCTCTCTTATGCGGCTTCGGACCGTTCAACACTTTAATGCTGTCATTGAACACTGGGTAGGAAGCCGTGTCGAATCGGGAATTAACCAGTGCATACGTCAGCCGCAGTACCCGCCCGACACGGAGACCGCCAACCGTATCAAGCTCCGCATGAAAATATACGGAGTCTGCAGTCTCCGAAGCATGCGTATGGGCTACCGGCAAAAATGCAGATAGCAATAACAGGCAGACGAACATTCGGCTTCTGATGAAGCAGTATTTTGTTTTACTTGTTCTTTTTGTCATATATCGTTGTTGAATACCATATTAGCACTCCATTTTATAATATATTCCAGGTTATGTTTGGTGGATATGAGTTTGTACTGAACAGGTTGGGACACAGTGAATCCGTTTCCTGTGTCCCAACATCAAAGATTATCGGTCCTTGAACCTTGCCGGTTGTCAGTCGGCGTCGTTATCGCACATGTGCCGGATAAATGCCTCGTTCTTCTCGTATTCCACCCCGGTGAGGATGACAGGGTCTGCAAGCCCTACAATCTTGTACCCCTTGGTATATGTAACCAGGATGCAATAAAGCTCACGCCCTTTTTCATCCTTTTCTACCTGCAACTGCACCGGTTGGTCGTTGCCGCTGGGTAAATCGCACAGGTACTCGAAATCATGGCAGTTGAAGGCTGCTACTATGTCATCCTTGTCTGTCATGCTGCTGATGAACTTCTTGGTCTTGTAACGCTTCACCTCGCCGCCACTTGTACGGTTATAGATTTTAAGGCCTGCGGCCAACGCGGTAAGGACACAGAAAACCGCCCCGATAATACCGGCTGTCCGTACCAGCCATGAGGGGATGAATGGCAGCCACCCGGGAAAAATGACAAGCAGCACACATACTGCCGTCAGTCCCCAGTAAATCATCGGTTTTACTTTGTCTTTCCGTTTCTCGAATTTCTCCGGCATGGCATCATAGACCTCTCCGAAATGGCTGGGGAAATGTTTTCCCTCATCCATAATATTTTCTTCTTCCGGTTTCATTTTTCTCTGTTTTTTTTATCCTATATTGAAATTTGATTTTTTCCAGGGTGATTCGTCATCCTCCAGCAGCAGGCTTACTATCTCGTATGCCGTTTCGCTGTCGTCCGGATCGCCGTGCCATACGCCGCGTCCCATAATGAAGCTGGTCCCGTATTCCTCCCATGATGAAAAGTGTTCAAGCGCCGTATCGGCGGCAACCTGCATGATCTGCCACATCTCATCCTCGTTCACATAGCCGCAAAGGTATGCCCAGCGTCCGAGGTTTACCAGACGCACCAGATTCCATGCGATGACGCTGCCCGGCATCTGCCCTCCGGGACACCAGCCGTTTTCATCCATGCTCTCCGCTATCAGGCAGACATCTCCCATCTTGCTTTCCTCGTCGTCTCGCTCTTCCTGTGATATGTTTTCGATTCCCCGTTTCCGGACTTTTTCAAGGGCTTCGTCGGCATCGGCATGATGCCCTTCTTCAAGCAGCCACTTCACAATCTCCAGTGTACTCTCGCGGTCAGTCACATTCCACCAGCTTTCAATCGTGCTTCTGATGCTTTCGACATCTTCCTCGGGGCAGTCGACCGAATCCACATTCTCGTCATTATACACTAACATGGGCGCACCGAAAGCCAGCAGCCGGAGCTGTGCCGTATCCAGTTTGCCGTCGTCGGCTTTGTTAATGGTCCACCCATCACTACCGAAGGCGTCCATCATCTGTGCCATTGCATCGGACGAGGACAGTTCCTCTCCGAGTGTGCCGTCCATCATTCCCTGCATCATCTGCTGGGCGTATGCCATGTTCTGACGGCCTGCCTGCGCCACCGTCTCCGGGTCTATGCCTGCCGCTTTCAGCATAGCTTCCTGCTGTGCCTGTGCTGCTGCCATGTCGGGCATTCCCGCGCCCATCTGTGCCATGAGTTGTTCCTCCATGCCGCCGGGCATCTGGAATCCCGGGATATTCCCGAACATGGACTGTGCCTGTTCCATCGCTGCCCTTACTGCGGCTTCCTGTGCCGCCTTTGCCATTTCCCCCGGACTTTGAGGATTTGCTTTTTCTTTTGTCATATCATCTTAATTATTAAAAATGTGATACTCTATCCTTCGGCTCCTGCCGTCAGCAGGATTTCCGTTATTTCGTTGTAACCCCGCTCACTGGCATAATACAATGCCGTATGCTGGAGATTGTCCGCAAGGTTCACGTTCGCCCCATGCTCCACAAGGAGTGAGACAAATTCGTTGTTCCCTTCTCTGGCGGCAAGGATTAGGGGCGTTTCCCCGTTCCCGTTCTGCGCATCTGCCTGTGCGTGGGCTGCTATCAGGTCGTTGCCGATAAACTTGTTCCCGGACCATGCGGCAAAATGTAGCGGGCTGTTTCCGTCCAATTGGGCCTTGTTTACATCAGCTCCGGCACCGATCAGAAGCCTGGCAACGGCAAGGTTCCCTTTCATGCAGGCGATGATTAACGGGGTTTCCCCTACGTCGTTCGCCGTATCTATCATGTCGGGGTATGCAGAAAGTAGCGAGCGGACGATTTCCGACTGGCCGTTGAAAGCCGCCTGATGAAGCGGTGTGTTGCCATGTGTATCGGTCGTGCTTTCTACGGACAGACGTTCCACCACTGTACGCAATCCTTGTGCAGTGGCGTAGTCTATCGCCTTGTGCCCCGTGTTGTCGGCTATTTCCGTGTCCGCTCCCTGTTCTATCAAGAACAGGGCGGCGTCTGTACGCCTGTTGTCAAGCAGACGGATCAACGGGGTACGGCCATCGCTGTCCGTTGCATCAATGTCCGCTCCGTATTGTACCAGTTTCCCGATTATCTCCTTGTTCCCGCTCCGGGAAGCGGCGTGCAAGGGTGTTTCCGACAGGTTGTTGGCGATGGTCGCATCCGCCTCGCTGTCAAGCAGCAGGTTCACGATGTCCCTGTAACCTTTCAGACAAGCGTAATGCAGCGGCGTATTGCCCTCGGCGTCCCGCTTGTTCACGTCGATGCCGCCTTTCTTCAGGAATATCTGCACGATGCCTTTCTGTCCGTTCCGGCAGGCATTCAAAAAAGTCATATTGTTGTCCATACGGTTAGCTGTATTTTAGTAAAAACTTGACGAGTGCCTCGTCGTTCTTTTCCGTTGCAATGTCGAGAACCGTCTTTCCCTCGTTGTTCACGGCGTTCACGTTCGGGGTGCCGAAGTCCATCACGAGGGCGGCGGCTTCCTTCGAGCCTCTCATCGAGCTGGCTGCGATATAATGCAGCAGGGTATTGCCCCATTTGTCTCTGGCGTTGATGTCCGTTCCGGCTTCAAGCAGGATCTCAAGTGTCTCGGCATCCTGTTCCGTGCAGGAACGCCCGTCGTATGGATATGACCTCGGCAGGGCAGCAAAACGCGGGATGTTGCCGTTCCAGTACCGTCCACCGTAAAGATTCATCGCAGGGGTCTGACCTTGCATGTTGGCGGCGTTCACATCCGCCCCGTTTTCCACAAGATAACGTACAGCCCAGATACCCGTATCATATCCTGCCCCGCGGCAGGCGACGGACAGGGCCGTGTTCCCCTCTTTGTCGGCAGGGCTTTCCGGGTCCCATCCACATTCCGTCAGGCATTGAAGGAAATGCAGACATTCTTCCTTGTCCTCGTGCTCATGTCCTCTGTTGCACATCCATACGGCAAAGGCCGTCCGTTCTTCAGCATCCCCGAAATTCGGGTCGGCACCACCTCTGAGCAGCATTTCCGCTGCGGTGAAGTTCTCCCATGCAAGGGCGCAACCCAACGGGGATTTGCCCTTGAAGTCGGTCATGTTTTTATCCTCGCAGATGCTTTGGGTATCTACTCCGGAACGCAACAGGGCATCCAGGGCTGTCATGTCATTGTGCCATAATGCCTGGAAGATGTCCAGCCCTCCGGCGAGGGCGGCCAGACCGTCCGTTTCGGGGTCCTGTCCCGACAGCAATGCCCCGATTTTACGCGCACCGCTTTCCACGGCTATGTCAAAGGCGGTTTTCCCGATGCTGTCCTTTTCTTCAGGGTCTATCTGTCCGCTTTCCAGAATGAGCTTTGCGGTGTGGCAGCACTGGCTGTCCGATTCCCGCAGGTTTTCCAGTTCGGCATACGCTTCCTGCTTGGATTTGTCCGAGTACCACCGCTGGGAAAAATCTGCTATCCGTCCTTCCGTGCGCCTGATATCGTCCGCAATAAGTCCGGCAGACAAGCAGATGATGTGCAGCACGTTTCTGCCGCTCCTGTCTGTAGCATCAATGCGGTTCCCCGTCGTCAGAAGGGCATCGGCCATCTGGAAATTGCGGTTGCGCACGGCTTCGATGAGGGCGGTCGTGTCTTTGCCGGAACGGGGCACTCTCGCCCCTTTGGACAGGAGCAGGCCGGCAATGTCGGCATCGTCCGGTCGGGGACCGCGCCGCGCCATGACGCACAGCGGCGTGTCGCCGTCGTCGTTTTTCACATTGGGGTCCGCGCCTCTTTCCAGCAAAATCCCCACGGCTGTCATGTCTCCGAAGTAGCAGGCCGTATGCAAAGGGGTATTGTTCTTTCGGCTTTCGTCCAGGCTGTCAAGCGGGACATCCCGGTAGGCTTCGTATAATTCGGAAGGTTCCGAATCGACGGAAGTGTGCAGCCCGTAGATTTCTTTATTGGTTATCATTGTCATTTTGAGTGTTGATTAATGTTTCAATATGCTTGTATTTCCTGCCCAGCCGGTTGGAAATGGCCTTGACTTCACTGTATAAGTGCAGTTTGAAAGCGGCTTCCGCCTTCAGGCGCAGGAGCCGGGTGTATGCCAGCGGTTCGGGAGTGCCTTGCGATATGGGGCAGAACGGTGATTCCTCGTCATGGAGGTAATGGATAAACGCTTCAGGAAGTCTTTCCGTGCCGTGGCCGGCATTCATGGGGACAAGGCGTTCGGCTTCACAAAGCAGCCTGTGGCACTCATCGTACCATTCCACCATGAAACAGCAGAGGGCTTTGTTGTACAGTAGCTTAAAATCCTTGGCCGGAATACGGTCAAAGCACACATAGGCGGAAGAAAAAGCCTTGTTGCTTAGGAATGAAACTCCAGCAGCGAACAGCTTGTCCGCATCTTCTTTAGGTATGCCTGGGGTATTTGCAAACTGTGTCATATCAGAAAGTTTATTGGAATTTATAAATGACTTTTATTAAGTAGCCATGCTGCCTGCCACATTTTGTTGATTTAATGATCTAAGATTAAATACTGTATTGTATTATTTTTCCATATAAAGCTGAAGCTATAATCCAAATCATATGTGGTGAAGGTGATTTCCCAGCTATTGTTGTATTTCTCGGATAATTTGATTTCTTCAGGATAGAATCTGTTTTGCCACGAGGCATATATTTCTTCCTTATGTGCCAACCGGCTTTCATCAGGCAAGCGGCTTCCCACTCGCTCATTCACTGATTTCCAGTTTTCCAGCAACACCTGTAAATCCAATATCTGCCTGGGTAATGGAGCCGAAGTGTCTCCATCCAGCCAAATCACTGTTTCAGCCGAATATGATGGCAACTGTAATGTACACCACCAGCCGCATCGCTCGTTCGGCCACCAATCGCAAACTTTGGAATGAAAAACTCCCAAGCCTTTTATCGCATATTCTCTTTTTCTTCCCAATAAAGCAATTGCCAGCTTCTTGATATGATTCATTGTTCTTGTTTTAAGTGTTATTTGAGAATGAGTTTTATGGTTTGAAAAAGAACACCGGTTGGGGCTACCTTTCCTTGCAGCCGATGAACTTGCTTTTGTATATGGCATACTCTACCGTATAAACAGCCAGTTTCACGCCTAAGAACATGCCAACAAGCAATATATATGCTACAAAACAAAAATGATTATACAGGAGGTCTGTCAAGAATATAGGTATCAGCAGGGCCGTGATTGTAGCGTTCTGAAACCATTTCTGTACTTTCAATAACAGGTCAATGTACAAGTGATTCTCTATGTAGCTGAACCCCCATCTGTAATTATGTCGTTTCAGGTAAGACAACGAGAACCATAGTCCTGTAAGTGAAGCGATAAGGGCTACATACCACCATGCATCCATGTATGGGAACATGCTTTTTAAGAATGTCAGCAGAACAATGCCAATGATGCTGCATTCATAGACTATTCTTACTTTTGTTGTATTATTCATATATATATATTGTTTGTAGAAACGCCATTGGGTTGAAGCACCTCCGCATACGAAGTATTTCTGTATCTTCCGGCGTGATTTTACGAAAATTTGATTTTCATGCCAGAGCCTCGATGTAGCTGTTCTTGACAGCAGCCATCATAAAAGGCATTTTGATATATCCGTTCGCACATACGATTCCTCCTGCAATCGGAATAGTGCCGGTACTTCGCTTTCGGGTCTTCCGGTATTCGACACATTCTGACCGACCTGCCCGGAACACACAGCAGGCCATTCCCGGATGCTCTATCCGGATGTAATACGCATCATGTTTTTCTTCCATGTACAGAAGGATGCTTCCTCTTTGTTTCTGAATCTTATCCATGTTGCCGAAACTAAATTCATATGCGCAAATATAGCAAAAGGATTGCAAAAACAAACTGACCGGTCTGTTTTATTGTGTTAAAACTTATAAGAAGGATGATTTACGGATATGGTTTTTACCGGAAATCTGCTTTCAGACCTTCAGTAAAGAGCAAAGGAAATGAAGCCTCTTTGTGTAAATCGCCTGATATTCAGCATTGAAATCTACCGATACCCTCCGTACCGTTGATGCCTTCTCAACATGCGGCTTAAATCTTTCAACTGCACAATTCCTTTCGTATTTCCCGAAATCCGATTCCCTGCAATACTTTGAAAGGAGCATTGTAAGATGCTGTCCTTCTGCTGCCAACTACTGAATTCTCTGTTATACAATTCTCAGCCAATGGCGATGCGTTATGATGAAATAAAGCAATATGACCCAAAGAGGATAAATCACCCAGGACATGATGCAGGAGAACCTTTGACTGCCAAACAGCAATGGCTTTTCCCGCATTATTTCAATTCCCCTTTTCTTTTTGATGTAATGCCTGCTCATGAAATGATACATGATGCAATAGATTAGGATGAAGAAAATAAACGGCAAATCATAATCGAAGTTATCTTTGACCAATGGATAAATCAACACTATTGCAGGTAAAAATAATAGTCCGCAAAATAGCATCACAGTTCTTTCATGCGGGTTTTCCAACCGAAATTTGTCCCGGTTGAATATGAAGAATTGATAATACATTGCATCGAAGAAGAATTTTATCAGTCTGATTGCTTTCATGCTTGCTTTACATTATGGAAAAAAACGATATATTATCGTCAGGGCGGTCAGGATGATGTGTTCCCAAAGGCAGACCGTATTATATCTCATCCGATATAAAGCAGATATGCCTATACCGACAACTGCCCAACAGACGATTATCCAACAGGAAACGATGTAATTGCAGGAGGATTCGTAAATCCATCCGAAGCCTTCGCCTATGGGATAGAGTTCCGTATGCCTCGTGAACTGCAAGTAATTACTGATGCCTGCCCATAGCATCAACAGGCAGCATAACGCCCATATCGTCCTTGCTATCTTTTGCCAATGAATTATTTGTCCCAATTTATAATATCCGGCAACTAATCACTATTGGGGTGATTAAGTCGTTTGCTGCCGGCATACAGTTTCATAGCATAAGAAATAATCATTACCACCGTAAGATAAGTCATGATGATTGCGCCAACAATCCAACAAAAGTAGAAGTTGTTTTCATCAGACGGTATCATATTCTCCGGCAGTACCCCTGTGCGTTCATATTCCGCTTCGTATGTGCCAAGTGTTGGCAGTGCGCTAAACCATAATAGGCTCCAAAGGTTAAAAACAGCTTGCAGCAGAAGAGCGGACAACCGACACAACGTATTGCGTATCGCTATATCATACAATATATAAATGGGACAAATGCCAATTAGTGCCATCATGCTTACCAAAGGTCTGCGGTCGTCATGGGCAATCCATTTTCCCCCTTGCATTTCTATCGCATAATATTCAAAGTATAGAATAACAGCGAAAAGCAAGAAGTATATCGTGAACTTTATGACATTGGCTTTTCTCATTGAATTTGTATTTCAAGTTGGCAATCCTAATCCACCGTCTAAAATTACGGAAAATAATGGAGAGACTGACCATACGGCCGGATTTTTTTTATGAATTATCCATACCGATTGGTTAAATACCCGCAAATGAATAGGTAGATTCCATAAATTACAATAGACAATCCCATATAGACGAATGCCCTATGAGGGAATATATCCAGATGATTGCTCCATAGCAACACAGGCATTATCACCGGGAGTGCTATCAGGAATTTTCTTCGGGTAAGCCGTAGGATGAACATGCCCGCCAGCAAAGTCAAGAACAGAACGGCAATGCTGAACCGTAAGAGGATGCCTATCGAAACGTCCATGTGCGCAATCGGTTTGCATACATTGATTTGATTGAGGCATACGCAATATGCCGCACAGCAGATTATATTCAATATGACAGGGACAAGTATTTTCATGTCATTCAATACCGTACAGCTTCTTTTTGGCGCAGACAAAAGAATTCCAATCCTGGAAAAGTTCTTTGATGCGGTTCACATATTTGTTGCCTTTCTTGTAGTCCCAATCCCAATGTACCCAAACCGTGTGGTATTTCTGGTTCGTGTCCACCGAATAGTGGTGCGTTTCCATTAGGATGTCGTCAATGTGGTTCCTGAAATCTTGGATGTTGTCCCAAGTGGAGAACTCCGGGTCGTATTCCTCTCCCTCCTTGAAATTCTTCGTCATATACTTTGTTTCTTTGTAATAGGTGCGGGATATGGATTCGTATTTCTCCAAAGTGTCCAGCGGCAATGTTTCAATGTCGTATTTCTCCACCATCTTGCGCAATTCGGAAGTGTCGCAGGGTGCATTGCTTACTACAAAGGCTTCGTGTTTCATGCCATCGTTCAGTCTTGTGAGAATCGGATAAAACTCCGTCGGTTTGTCAGGATTGTACCCGCAAGCCAGCCATTTCCACATCAGCAACCCTGCTGCGAGGATGGTCAGGATAAGTATTGTTCGCTTTTTCATGGGCAACTTGGGTTTAGCATACATATCAACTTATTTATCAGTCTTTGATTGTAAGACATGCCGTAAGCCCCAACAGTATTCCGTCTTGCTGTGGCTCCGGTAGCAATTATCTTCATCTAAAAAAATATCCAACTTCCAAAAGTCCAAATCCTCTTTGCGGATGACATCGCCGTAGTTATCTATGAAAACAGCCACCTCGTCCTCCTCTTTCCAACTCCATAGGTAGGGCAACCTGTAGCGGACAGTATGATTTTCGATATACAGTTTCTCCAAATCCCCATCTGCCGTACAAACTATTTTTCCCAAATACTTGCTCTCTTGTGGGGTATGAAAGATAATGGTCGGATGAAGCTCACGATATAGCCACCCCGACAGCACAAGGGCAGCTATAACGGCTATTGTCTTTACCAATCCTTTATGTTGTTTCAATCGGACAGTCATATTCTCCATTTTGGTTGCCAATGATACAGCAGGAAACAGTTCGACCTTATCCTGCGTTATGGGTTATGTTTCAGTCTGATACAAGCGTTATCTCGCCATCGCCTCATGCGCTGTTAAGCAACAGATAAAAAGTCGCCAACTGGACTATCAGAGAAACGACATAGATGCCGTAATAGAGCAGATACTTTTTCTCCTTTTCGAACTTGGCGAAATACTTCTCGTATTTGTCGTTCTTGAATAAGAATATTTCATTGATATAATATCCGCATACCCCGATGACTATGAGTAATGGGAAGAAAATGATGTCGTTTTCCAAAATAATACGCACTAATTGTACCCTTAGTATCTTGGAGCAGACAAGACAGGCAAGACTGAATATCCAAAGGCTGATGATATATGGGGTGCTAAGTGCCATACTGCTGTAAGGAAGATAGATACCTTTATCCATTCCGGCTTCTTCTGTTTTCTTACCAATCGAAACTAACCATTTTATGTAGCGGTTGTCCCATTTCAAGAGGCTTAGCCAATACAAAGGGTTTAGTATCCTCCAACAAAGGATGAACAGCAGCTTATAAGTGCAGTAATAATTTATATTGTAATATTTCTCCAATAACTTCCTCATACTTAATAAAAAATGATGCATCCCACTTTGTTATACGATTCCAAGCCAAATATCCAGTAACACGCCAACAGGTATAGGATGAGAAATACGATGAAGCCTATCCTGAATTTGAGTTCTTTCCGGGTGGGATGAAACCATTTTTTTATGCGTTCACCTGCTGTCTGCGGTCGTGGCATCAGTATGTCCGCCACTTCCTCAAAGGTCTTGCAATTTAGAATTGCTTGCCGGAACTCGTCTGTACTGTCCCAGCATTCTTCCTTGAACCATCGTGTTTTGGGGTATCGTTCGGCTATCAATTCCTGTAATTTTCGCAACGGAAATTCTTCAGGGTTGTGCTTGTACTTATATTCAATGGTAATCACACGCCCCTGATACTTGGTACAGAACCCGAATATTCCTTGCCATTTCACTTTGTATGCTCCCGTTTCGACAAATTTTGTCCCCGTTGCATCCACCACAATATAATTCTTTCGTTTCTTCAACAACTTGGTATTGGTCGTTGTGTATAGTTTTTCCGTCTGGAACACATATATCATATTGCCTTTGGGTGCAAAACTGAATATCGGATATTTTAACTTCGCCTTCATCGTAACTGGTTTATTTTTTCAATCAATATTGATTTATTGATACCCCGTAATACGCAGTTATCTGAATTGATAAAGTAACAGCATCAGAATAAGCCCTACTGTTGGTACTATATAACTGAGGCTTAACACCGCTTTGTCTGAATATTTGGTATTGCATCTATTGTCCTGATATTTTTCTACTAAAGCGTTTATTCTTTTTTTGTTGTAATGTAGATATATTAAAATCCAAGGAATAAACGAGCCGATTATTCCTATTATAATTCTTGCTCTACCGGATGTATTGGGTAAAAAGAAATCCCCAGTTAAAAGAAACGACAGTATTAGTACGGCAAACAAATAAGCCATCATAATAATTTCTGCCAATATACAAGTGGCTCCAAAACGAGGGAACTCCTTATTTTTTAAGCAAACCATATAATACCTATAAAACATGTAATCAATAATCTTTTTCATAAGCTGTTGTTCCAAAATCTTGATTGCATTTTTGTCTGTAATGGCTAAGCGGGAAACGCTGTAAGCGTTATCACGCTTTGTTATAAACTCAATTTACTTTGCATGATTGGCTTTTGTTTACCCACCATTCCTGTTCTTCCACTTCACGAGCCTTTTGTATCTCGTCCGTTGTCAGATTCTCATTGTGATAGGCATTATATAGATTTTCCCAACCATTCTTACGATATTTCGGTGATACAACCCATTCTCCTGCATCATTAAACAGGCAGAAGTTTGTAGGAGTATCTGGTATGATTTCATCTGCCCAGGAACAGACTTTTGTCAGCCCCTTTGCGGATTTCCACTTACCCCGATATTCAGATAAGTTCAATTTGAGTTCTGATATTTCATTTCGTCCTTTCTCTATTTGTTGTCCTCTCATCCGATAACCTTGCTTGAAAGAACCGGAGAATGTACCGCTATATCGTTTATCTCCGTATTCCTCAAACGAGTAATGCCCGTATATGAAACCGTCCACTTCCGTATATTCACTTTTTATTATTTGAGAACAGGAAGAAATGCTATCTATACAAACCTTTCCCTTAAACGGACATATTACGGACAATCGGGTACGACTGATACCAATTATCTCATATTCTCTACTATCTATTTTCCGAGCATCGGTAATATGAATGTCAATTCGGCTACAATCTTCTCCTAATATGCCAATCATGCTTGAATTGTCAAACAAGCCAGAAAGGTCTTGCTGCAAAATATCCGCTTTGTGATTTTGTGGATAGGCTACTCCACAAAACCAAAAGAGTAAAAAGATACTGATATGGTATATTTTCTGTTTCATATTTTGCATTACTGTTTATAATGGTTTGGTGAGGAACAGCCTTAAGCTGTTATCTCGACCTTGTTAGCGTTAAACATATTTAGAGATTTTCAAACTCTACCATTTTTTTCTCAAGAAAAGAAATATCTCTAATAGCTTTTTCTGGATTTCTACTTCGATCTATTTTTCTTATCCAAGGAACAATTCCAAAACTATAGAATTTTCTTCCTTCTGCTGTTAAATCACTATGCTTTATCCCAGTTTCATCATTTACAGAATCACCATCGTTTAGAATAATTCTAGTAGTGAATTTATGGTTTTGCAAGAATCTTATCATTATTTCAAAGCGTAAATAAACCCTTTGAATATACTCTTCCGTTAATGGTGGAGTAGATTTCATTTGCGTTATCCATCCAACTTTTGTTATTATAAAATCTTCTGGTTCCATATTCTTATGCAGAGTCTTATGATTGTTGTGCATTATCTCTTTTATCATATTCAACGCTAATGGTTTGACAAGGAGTTGCGTTAGCAGCTAACTTGGCTCGTTAGTAATAATTCATTCCTCTTTCTGTTCATCCAAACATTCATTTACCCATTCTCTTAGTCCTTCATCAATATCTTTCTTCAATGTTTCTTCTAAAATCACTATACCTTCTGATTTTTCGGAAGTGTCAAGAGAGTTTAAGAATCTGTTAAGCATCCATATATTATATTCAGTAGGCACTCTACGAATAGAAGCATATAACAAAGGAGCATAAGTATTATTATCAAATTTTTCCAAATAATGGATTATACGCCCGGGATTGCCAAAGTTAAAATGTGGATACCTTTCAAGCAATCTAAATAAAGGCTCAATTAAAGCATCATCCATTTCAGTTAAAACAGATTCTACCTCTTGCAAATCTTCTTCGGATTGAAGATTCATTTTGTTGATTTTAGAAATAATCTCATTTACATTCATACTTCGTTTATGTTTATCAAGTTATTACTAATGGCTAAGCGGGGAACGCTGTAAGCGTTATCCCGGTTTGTTAGCAAAATATTATACCCATTCTAATATTGGGTTAGGTCTATGAACAAAATACCGTTTATTATCCGAAATTGAAAATATCATTCCCGAATGTAATTTCGTTCAAGTTCCTCTTTTTACAATCCACAACGCCTCCACCCGTCTGTCCGCATCTGTACTGCATCGATTTTCCATGCTTCCCCCACACGTTTCATACAGAAACGATAGTCGAGATTGATTCTTTCATCCTGCGCATAGATGTAAAGTTTGTTGCGGGAAACCTGTTCGGCATCAACCAGGCGGAAGGTGGCATACTTCCCCTCTGGAGAAAGCGACAAAGCGAGCGGCCGATACCCCATCCGTGGCTTCTCGGATACATACTGCTGCCAGATCTGCTGCAACTTCGGTCGCACATCCGGCGCATCAAAACCTGTCTGGTCGGTATATTTCTCCCATTGAGTCATGGCGGCAAAGAAAGTATACAGCACCTGTTCCGCCTGATGAACCGCATCAGCGTCCACCTCCAGCTTCTTCTTCGCCTGGTTTCGTTGCAACGAGGCGAACAGCTCCATCTGCTCCTGGGTAAAGAGGTCGCCAGGACGCAAGGAAAGGCGTTTATTGAAAGCAATGCCAAGCACCCCTTCATAAGTGATCTGAGTTTGTCGAACATGCAAATGATTCAGCTTAGGAAGCTGAGCAGCCCGATGCAACCCCTCATCGTCCAGCGACGTGGCGCTCAAGTCCAACAGATCCACCTTACTTGCCTGCATCATGGACAACCCCTTTCCCGTAATTGCAGGATTTCCTGCCAAGAGCAGATACTCCAAAGTGGGCATGGTGGCAAATACCGCAAAGCATGCGTCGGTAAGCTCCGCATATTCGATCCCTACATTGACCATTTTCTTGGCACCTGCCAGCGGTTGAATCTGTTCGTCCGTCAAAGGGTAATGCTTGACATGAAATCCCACCAAAGCAGGATAAGCGCAAATCTGTTGCATCACCTCCACAGATAGCTCGGGCATGAGCATCACCTTATTGCCATCAAAAATCAGTTTGCCGTCTTCCCAGTCGATGGTACGTGCCCGCTTGGGAAAAGAAGTAAGTTCTTTTATCATCGTTCTATCATTTTTAAGGTAATCTTTGTTCATAGACTTTCTGTTTTTGCTAATGGTTTGCAAAGGAACTCCGTTTAGGGGTTATCTTTCCTTGTTACTGATTTTATTACATTTACCGTCCAAAGAAGGCTGAATTGAATCTATTTTCATTATTGAATCAATCATGTTTGTGCCTTCACTTAGACGTATGAGTTCTTTTATTCTGAAAAAGTTATTTAACTTGTCATCATATTTATAATATGAATCCACATAAACTTTATCTGAAAACCTTGATGAATAAGTACGTCTTGATATTATGCCTTTTTCTTCGATATTGTAAGCCAAAGATGAATAACCAGCATATGGATAATCAAAAACTTCTTTATCTTCCAACACAAGTGTTTCTCCTGTATTTCCAAATGAAACAGAAAATATTACTCTTTCTGTCTGTTCGAAACATTCTTTCATACCATCATTATCATCATACCGATATTCAGAAGTCTTTTCAATATATATGCTGTCTAAAACATTGTCATAATCTACATATCCAACCAAAGTATCTCTGAAAATGCAGTCATTATTTTGAGATATATCTGTTGGATCTTTCCAACTTATTGATCCTATGGAAAGAATAGATGTTAATATCAAAAGAAACAGTTTCATATCATATTCTCTATTATCAGTAATGGTTTGACAAGGAGCTGCGTTTAGCAGCTAACTTGGCTTGTTATCAACTTTAATCATTATCATCATATCTTTCTCCTACTTGTGGATCATATAGAGGACACCCATATTCAAACAAAATATCTATAAATTTATTCATATCCTCACCATCCATTCCATAACAATCAATCATTACAGATTGAGAAGTAGTTGTTATCTGAAAGGCTCCTTTGTTGGAATTTTCAAAACTATTTTCATCAACTTTATTCCAATCAGAAAAAGCTTTTGCTATTTTCTCACGGATTTCATCGACTGGGACATTTTCTAATCCTTCAATATTTCCTTCATCACATAATGTTTCATAAACTTTATGATTATCTAAATAGGAATTTTCTTTATATTTCCAAAAACTCAGATTGTAACTCATGATAATTATATTTTGTTGGTTGATAATGGTTTGGTGAGGAACAGCGTTTAACTGTTGGCTCGACCTTGTTACAGACTATTTTATTAACTTAATTCCATTTCCAATATCGTATATACCTGACCTTTGGCATTGCGAATAAGTATGGAAATGAAATCAAAAGCATTACATTTTAGATACTCTTTGTTTACCCAGTCGCCATTGATTAGTTGCACTTGTTGGGTGGTTGGGTATTCATCATCAAAATCGGTATTACTGCATCCAAGAATGATAATTTCAAATTCAGTTTCAGCATCTTTATCTACAAACTGAATTTCATGAGATAATGGTCGTTCTCTCTTATCCTCTATTAGTAATGCTTCATATCCATTATACCTTTCATCGAAAAGAGTAATCTTTTCTCCTGAATTTACTGAATACGCATATATTGCCAAAGGGAAATTTTGCTTGTTTGCCATGTAATTATCAGTTAATTCACCACAAAAATAAAGTCTGAATTTAGTTTCATGTTGTGGTGATATTAACCGACCTTTCCAATACACAGGATTATTAAACCATGAATCTTCTATCAACTCAGGAAAATAATCTTTGTGTATGATGAATGGTTTTAGATAATCCGGTATATATTCCATATATTTCTGTATTAAGTTGTCTGTAATGGCTAAGCGGGGAACGCTGTCAAGCGTTATCACGCTTTGTTAGTTGCTTCGTTATTGTCTACCCATGCTTTGATTTCATTTGGAAAATGTTTATGAAACATTCTTATCCACAACTTATCGTTACACTTGTCGGGGATACAAGCATGAATGCACTCAAACCACTGGTCCCACATCCAATCAAAATCATCTTCCGGCATCATCATCCAAAGCAGAAAATCTTTTGGTTCCCAATCAGATAATTTCATAATATCCTTTTGCAGAACCTTACGCATGGATTGAAGTTGCTCTGTTGCTTCTTGACTGGTTATTTTTCCTTTCCAAAAATCAACAGCCGAGTGTGCAAAGTCATTTATCTGTTGGATAGTAGCATTAGGAAAATATTGTTTATCCAAATGCTCTACCATATCTTGCATAAAACATATTCGACGTTGATGCCATTGATGTTGGTTGTCATCTTCTATTTCATCTAAGATATACTTTGCCAACACTATAATTGCATCAAGTCCATGATTTTCTATTTTACCCCATTCGGTAGTATTCCAATCTGCTTGTGTTTTCACTTTATCATAGCAGACAGAGCATACTCCGTTTGGTAGAGTTATGGGATGTTTTCTGCAAATAGGGCATATTTTATCAACATTTTCCATTCTATTTGATTTTTAATTTGCAACTAATGGCTTGACAAGGAGCTGCGTTAGCAGCTAACTTGGCATATTAATAATAATTATCATCCAACAACTACGATTTTCAATGTTGTTATTCGTATAAAAGATTCACATTCAGTAGAGGAATACTCTCTTTCAAATCTCCCTTACTTCTATGAATTAAGAATGAAACTGATACTGTTTCAAATTCAGAATCTTCAAGAATATAAGGGGTTAAGTGTACTATTTCACCTTTGCCATATAATGAAATTTTTGTCCATTCTTTTTGTGTAAATTCCGGCCACTTTCTTAGTGCATATCCTGGAATTAAGCTCAATTCTTTTATGTCTTCTTTTATGCGAAAGCAACCTTCTTGGCTGAACTTCCGTCCCAATAAAGGACGGATAGAGTCTGTATCTTCAGTACTGTAAATTGGATATGAATATGGATGAATGCCCCAAGTTATTATGATTATTTCTTCTTCAAATAGTTCGTCGATTAGCTCTGTGTTTGAAAATTCGTCGATTAAATCCAATTTCTGATTGCCATACTTTCGAGTTATTATTTCATTCATCTTCGGTAAGTCCACAAGACAGAAACCGAGATAATCATAAGAATCAAAATATTTGTCAAATATAAAAGAATCCGATTTCCCATTTACTTTCGTTTCTGAAAAATAAAAGTAAATAGTGACGATTTCAACAGGTATTGGAAGAACATCTATGACTGGTAATGTTTGAACTGGCTTGTCTTTGAAAATCTTGACTCCTAAATTAAACTCTCCTTGTAAATCAAAATTAATTCTATATTCAGGTAAATTTCCATTTGAAGAGAACAATCTTATATCCGACTTATCGTTCATATATACCTTCCCTAAAACTTCTTGATTTATCAGTTCACCTAATATAGAATCACTAAATGTTAATTGATTTTCAACTTTCTCAAACACACATCTAACATTATATTGACCCGATACACTATTCATAATATTAGGTATAGCATAGCTTATATGGTCTATACATAACTGTAAATTACCTATTAAGTCACTGCTACCTCTAAAAGCTATTGTTTTTATATTTTCCATATTGAGTATTATATGTAGTTGATTATATATGAATCTTGTTACGAACTTAATTATTATTAATGGTTTAGCGGGGAACGCTGTTTAGCGTTATCCCGGTTTGTTAGCAACTTTACTTTAGTTCATAACAAGCATAGAGTTCAATTTTATTTCCTTCAAGAATATCATTGATTTGATGCTCCAATTCGCTCAATCCATTGACACTTGTTATTTGACGGTTGAAACCTAATTGCTCAATCTCCAAATCAAGACTTAAATGTCCGATTGATATAAAATTATCTTTCAACTTCTCTACATCCGTATAATATAGAGATAACTTGCGTACACCAAAACTTCCCATAGCATTAGTTTTTGTTACAGGAACTTCTTCTATCAAAATCGTATCTATTGATGGCTTTAGATAGTCATTGTAAGTAGTAGGAACAAAAGCATAATAAGCATCTTTCCTGTATTGATAAAAATCTTCAAATATGAAACAGCGATACTTGTTATCAATTTGAAAGGCAATTACTTCTCCCTTTGTAAAAAGTCTATTTATGAGCGTCTTATACTTTCTCGGCTTTCGTACTTTTAAGATGGGTACACTTACCTTTTTAAGTAACTTTTGGAGTGCTATATTTCTTTTTGAAATAGCTGTCTTATCTATTTCTGCCCAAGCCATATCAGCTCCGTTATCCACTATAGTTTTAAGTCGGTTTAAAAAGTAATCATCCAATAGCCCAATTTTCCAGAGCGTAAGACATGTAGTAGAAATATAAATCTCTAAATCTAATGAAGATGATAAATTATCTAATTCATTTTTTAGATACGATCTAATTTCATCTGCCGGTTGCCCGCTATCATATCTGTCCAATATTTCATTTTGAACATCTATGCTTAAATCACTTTCCAATATGTCTGTACCGTCAATCGCCATATTTATTATTTCTTTTGTTGCTAATGGCTAAGCGGGGAACGCAGTCAAGCGTTATCCCGGTTTGTTAATAACTTTTTTCTATTTAACAAATACGAAACATTTGTAAATAAGAATAAGTAAAAAAGAATCCCCTGACAAACAACCCATAATACTATAAAATCATCTATTGGTGGAGGTATAAGAGAATCATATGGAGGTTCCGGATGACCACTACATAATTTATTCAGCTCCTGCATCTTAAAGTAATGTCTAAACGACCATGCTAAAAAAATAAATATTATAAATTGTGAAGATATTCTGAAGTTGAGCTTATGTAAAGACAAATCGTAAATCAGATATGCAAGAATACCTACAAAAAGTAAAGCAGCCTGTAAAAAAGGAGTAAAGTTCATGCCTCCACCTGTATCAGATGGACTTACAATCCACACCAACAAAAATAATAGTACTCCCAATACTAAAAAGTAGATGATGTGAGGTAAATAAGTCAATATTCTTATCTTCATGTTTCGTTCTATTGTTATTAATGGTTCAGCAGGGAACGGCTTGTCCGTTATCCTGCGTTGTTAGCATTATTTTTTTGTTGTTCCTTCCATTGCAAAAGCAAATCTTCTACTTCTTTTGCACCTATTTCCTTTGCTAAAGCAAGAGGGGTGTTGCCGTTACTATCTTTTATATTAAGATCTGCATGATATTCTAAAAGCAATTTAACCAGTTCAATGTTATTATTGGCAATGGCTTCCATAATCGGATATACTTTATATGTATCGTATGGACTTTGGTAACCGTTTACGTCAATGCCATGCTCCAGCAATATACGGGCTAACTTCACATTAGACAATTTACTGGCGTATGTCAGGAGCGTCAGCCCGTATTCGTCACTATATAATCTGTTATTAATGTCCTTATACCTGGTAAGGGCATATTTCAGTACATCCTCTTTATCAAAGTAAATCGCCGTATAGAATATGTCAAACTCATAAAAATCGTTACCCATTGCCATAGGTTCATCTTTTCCAGCCAGCAACCGTTTTATGGTTGCCATATCATTGTCACGGCAGGCAACCCCCAACGGATAAAGTTGATAGGTTACATCCCGTATCGTATCTTGCCGCAATGGATTTGCTTTCACGCTATCAGAGCAACAAAAAAACGCTGCAAGAAAAAGTAATGTCCAATTTATTATCTTCATATTTACTTTTTTAAGTCGAACATTAATGCTAATGGTTTGGTGAGTAACAGCGTTTAGCTGTTGTCTCGACCTTGTTACTGACTATTACTATTCTTTTTTTGAGAATCAACAATTGTATTATTATCATTAGGGACTGCACGTATCATGAGAGGCCACAAAATACTATCTCCATATTCTGCTATGCTCCAGAAATTACCTTTCCCATACAAGGCACATTCAGATAATAACCGACATTTGGGAAGCTCCTTATTCCATGTATTTCCACTATCGGTACTATAATAATAAGTGGACTTCATATCATTATCACGCTCACAACTGACAATTCCAATATAATTTCCATAGACATTAAAATCTATAATAGGTTCATTAAAGTCAATAAACCTTCCATCATTGACGCAATAAATCATATAATGACAATTTGAATTAAAATCTTTTTCTCTACAAGACAGATACAAATAAGAGTTTGTAACATCATATTGCAAAGAACCTAATATAACATAGTCAGAAGGCATATCAATGGAGACTTGACAAACAGTATCATTTCTAAGATCCATTTTCCAAATCATATTATCTATGGTTGAATAAATCCCCCATAACATTCCCTTGACATCAATAACATTCGCAATTCCTCCATCGAGTAATGGATTATTAAGTTTATGCCAAGATTTTCCACCATCTTCGGTTTTATATAACTGTGAATTACCATTCTCATGTAATGTAACGACACCTAAAGAATCATTATAAAAAACTATATTCAAAATTGTTTTCTCAAAAAAAGAATGAACCTTTTTCCAAGAACGACCTAAATCTGAAGAGTGCAGAATATCGGAGATTTTATAAATCTTATCTTTAATAATATAATGTATATATTTTTAAAATCAGCAGAATAACTAAATAAGGTTAATTTACCATCACCTAAATAATCGTACTCAAAAGTTTTACCTCCATCAAAAGTCTTTAATATTAAAGACTTAGGGTTTTCATATACTTTCTGTACATTTCTATCATCTATACCTGACATAAACACAATACTGTCATTAAGAAAATATATGCCTGTAATTATTCTATCCTTTGCTACATTGTTATAATCAAACAATTTAACAAAAGAATAATTGTTATCTCTTTTACATGTACCAAGTCCAAATAGCATAAATATTAATAGCAATTTTGTTAAACTCATATATTGTCAGTAATGGTTTGGCGGGAAACACCGTTAGGTGTTATCACGCTTTGTTAGCTACCTCTTTTGTATTTTCCAATTCTTCAATAGTTCTCAAACACATTCCTTTAATGCTTTTGTTTGAGGATTTCTGATAGACTAAACGCAAACTGTTTAGAATATCCATTCGTTGATTTTCTGTCATAGTACCACCAAAGAAAAGATTGTCACCATTAGCAACTCTGGTGCAATACCTTCTTATCCCCAATGTAATGTGACTTATAGTAAGTCGATCTCTTTTCTTTGACATTACATTACAGAATATGTCCCATACATCATTATCCCCCATATATCCCATTATAGAACCTGACATTTGACGGACTATCGCACTTGAATGATGTGCATATTGTTTTGCAATCTCATAAGCTCGTTGCTTAAATTCAACACAAGAGGATTCTTTTGCAAAATCTTTGTCATAACAGGCGTGATCTATATATCTTTCACACACCATAAGCAATATTAGTAAATACTCCCAAAGTAACTTTTCTTCGGTTTCTTGATGTAAAACCCGAATTAACTTTTCTCGGTTATCCGGAGATAAAAACCACGTTTGCGCACTTAATGTGTCACATGTCTTTCCGAACAACTCGCTACGAGATGCCATAGATATAAATTTTACACATTTCTTTCGTTGCACTACACTTTCAGATTGTAATTCTTCCAGTGCGACATCCAATGTTTCTTTGGTGTACTTATACTTTCTCATTTTAATTCAAATTTGTATGGTTGCTAATTTGTTTATAAATACACCTGTAGGTATAGGATATTTCGATAACCGACACCCGGCAGGTGTGTTTCCTGATCTCTAATAGCCGCCCCCTACGAATCATCCAGCGAATCAAGCGGATTTGGGATTTTAGCTTTGTGTGCATTCGATGTATGAAGATATATGGCTGTAGTCTTTATGTCGTTGTGTCCCAACAGTTCCTGTATCGTGTGCAAGTCTGTCCCTTGTTCCAAAAGGTGGGTGGCAAACGAGTGGCGGAGCATGTGTACATGCACCCGGTGTTTGATGCCCGCACGTTGTGCGGCTTCTTTCAGCACTTTCACCAATGCGCTTGCCGAGTACGGTTGTCCGGGCGTTTCGCCCTCAAACAGCCATTTCTTCGGTCGGTATTCACGGAAGTACCGCCGCAGCTCTTCCAGCAGTTTGGGCGAAAGCAGCGAGTAGCGGCATTTCTTGCCCTTACCCATGATACGCACGGACATCATTTCGCTGTTGATGTCTTTTGGGGTGAGGTTCAGCAATTCACTACGCCGCAATCCGGCTGAATAAACCAAGGAAATCATGCAGTGATGCTTGATGTTGGACAGTTGGTCGAGGATGCGTTTTATCTCGTTCTTGCTCAATACTTCCGGGACGGTCTTGTATTCTTTGGCTCGTGTGATGCCGCCGTAATACTGCCGTTTCCCGCCTTTCACCTGCTCGTAGTAGAACTTGATGGCGTTGATGCGCATATTCTGCTGTGAAACAGAAATTTTCTTTTCGTTTACAAGATAAAGAATGTACCTGTTGATGTCCGCCACTTTCAGGC
>ERZ894203.507-NODE-507-length-31801-cov-30.277736_pt1 | contig 31801 bp, 27 predicted proteins | sample MGYA00380286_ERZ894203 | MGnify/ENA primary metagenome ERZ894203 (study PRJEB32331, sample SAMN06328484) | human gut metagenome | biome: human gut microbiome; feature: stool | host: Homo sapiens | collected 2014-02-06 ... | reverse complement strand
TTTCTGCGAAATACAGAACTAAAAGCTATACTTTTTTACTTGCGAAACTTGAATTGATATCAGATCTCGTTGCATACATATTTTCTATATTTCGGTTTAGCCAATTGAAGCGCATAAAGCAATCTGTCAACCATTCGCTTCACTTTATATAAAAAAGGTACGTCCGGCCGTTCCCCTTTCCATGGGGTCATGTCAAGATAATGAAAATACAATCCTTTATAAGGGTGCTGGGACTTGTATTGCCATGGTTTCTTTCCTCCTGTGTAATGGACAATTACCGGATGAAGCAGTTCTTTCTCCAAATCCGGAATGGCTTCGGGACGAATCCTGCGTTTCCTCCGCAAGAATCCATCCTGCACATTGTAGCGAAAAGGAAGAAAAAGCTTTTTGTCATGAAGCAATGCATTCAGCACATCCTGATCATTAAAAACGAGTTCACTCATATGCTCTGAGATATATTTCTCCGCCACCTTCTGGAACTGGATATTCCGCCAATATTCCAGATTAACCAATAATACTCCAGCATTGAAATACGAAAATGAAGAAGCATAATGCAAGCGTTCATAATTGTCCGGTTTTCCACTCCACATATCCTCCACACAACCTGCCGCATAATCAGTAATGTCTGTACTCCAAAGTTCCTTTATCGAACCGTTCACAATCAGATCACAATCCAAATAAAGAACCTTGTTTATAGAACGGGGCAAAATGCTCTCCAAGAAAATACGATAATATGTAGCCAGCGAGATGTGGCTCTCTCCATAAATGGAACATCCTTCCAACAAGGCATTTCCTGTTTCATAAACAAACAAGGTCTGGTGATACCGGCCTTCAATCCAATCATGTAATATTTTCTTAGAGTCATCCGGCAGTTCCGAGGCGATTACATGGATATGAAAAGATGAATCCGCATTGTTTTCAAACAAAGAAGTCAGCATAACCACGCAATACTTCACATACGAAGCATCAATATTGCAAGCTACATGTATAATTCCTTTCTCCATTCTCTCAAAGCTTAACTTCCGACAAAGCCTTTCTTATATAGTATCCAGCAGACAAGCGTTCGCTTATCACTGCCACATTCCGTTTCATTACAGCATATTGTTCGGAGGTCAATCCTTCCAGCACACTGTCCAGTTCCGCCAATGAAGCAACACAGATTCCGATCCCGTTATTACGGACAAAGGCTGCCAGAGCCGCCTGGTCCCATATAATGACAGGAAGTTCACACCGGATATACAACGATGTCTTGTGGGGGTTGTTATACTTCAGATATTCCCCAAAGTCACCCGTACATGCATCTACAGAGAATCCGTCCCAAACCAGTCCGAAATCTCCCTGAGCCGTAGCGATTAAATCATCCGAACGAACAAAACCTTTATAGACAAAACGTGTTTTCCCCTGAGCCTTATCCAGTTCAAAACCGTTTCCATAAAGATTGAAGCGAAACGAATGCACATACGCTCCCACTTCATACAGAAACGTATTTTTACGCAAGCTCAATGCACCGGCATAAACCACTTCATAAGGTTTATGAACTATCCCGTGCGGGAGGGCCTTTGTTTCTGACAAGTAATCAAATATTTCAAGCTCTCCGACCGGCACCTGGCATCCTTTTTCTATCAGCCAACGTTTCATGCTCTCATTATGCGCAATAATATAATCACCATGACTTAAACGACGTATTTCCTGACCAACAGTCAATTTTTTGCGTCTAAAGCTTCCCAGATCATGGATCACAACCACCACTTTCGCTCCCCGGAAATGAGCCATACGGCATACAAACGTGAAATATTTTTTCAACGGATACTGCAACACCAGACGGTCGCCCTTTCTCAACGAGAAAGGGGCCTTCAAGACGCCTGCCAATGTTGCCAGAAATGCCAATACATAATTGGTATACCGGGTCTGCCTGAAACCGACATTCACAAAGCCATTCTCGGCCATAATACGCTCTATGTCCGTTTTGGCCTTGTTGCCGGCTCCGTCAACTCCCTTATAATTGCGCGATAAATAACAATTCCTCATAAAAAGAGATTACAACTCTGTTTTACATAAAGCCAAGGCTGCCGCCACTGTATCGTCCATGTCTGCATAAGTATATTGAGCAAGCCGTCCTCCGAACAGCACATTCGGAACAGATTCCGCCAACTGCCGATAATCTGCATAAATCCGGCTGTTCTTCTCATCATTAACCGGATAATAAGGTTCTTTTCCCGGAGCAAAACTATCAGGATACTCATAAGTGATTATCGTATGAGGCTGCTTCCCGAACTCAAAATGCTTGTGTTCTATCACGCGGGTATAAGGAACCTCACGCTCGGTATAGTTCACAACCGCATTCCCCTGAAAGTTCTCCATTTCCAGACGTTTTTCCTCAAAACGAAGACTGCGGTACTCCAGATGACCGCAACGGTAATCAAAGTATTCATCAATGCAGCCTGTAAACAGCGTTTTTTCAGCAACGCCATCCAGCTCTGCCCTGTTCTTGAAATAGTCTGTGGCAAGACAAACCTCCGTATCGCCAAGCAAAGCATCTATCAGCGCATTGTATCCGCCAATGGGAATGCCTTGGTAGGCATCATTGAAATAATTGTTGTCGAAAACAAAGCGGAACGGCAAACGTCGGATAATGAATGCCGGAAGTTCTGTAGCCGCACGCCCCCACTGCTTTTCGGTATATCCCTTTATCAGCTTCTCATAAATATCCTTTCCACACAGTTTCAAGGCCTGTTCCTCCAGATTGGCGGGCTCCGCGATGTGAGCAAACTCTCCGCGCTGCTCTTCGATCTTAGCCTTTGCCTCTGCCGGAGTCGTAACGCCCCATAACTGATAGAACGTATTCATGTTGAAAGGAAGATTGTACAGCTTGTCACCGTAACGTGCCACAGGCGAATTGGTATAACGGTTAAACTCCACAAAAGAATTCACATAATTCCACACCTCCTTATTGTCGGTATGAAAAATATGCGCCCCGTATTTGTGCACATGAATTCCGTCCACATCCTCACAGTAGATGTTTCCTCCCCGATGATGGCGTTTGTCTACCACAATGCAAGACTTGCCTGCCCGTTTCGCTTCGCAGGCAAACACCGCGCCGAACAAGCCGGCGCCTACAATCAAATAATCATATTTCTTTTTCATAAGTCTTTGATTTCAATAAACCTTCAAGCATTCCATGTACAACATCATCGCGCATACGCATTATTCCACACAAATAAATCTTCGTATAGGACCGCATGACGAGCCTTGAATATCCTCAAGATATCCCACACCTCAGATGTTGTCTTCATAAGCAACAGTTTCTTGCCGTATTACAAATATAAAAAGAATAATGTTATCAAACAAAAAAATACGTATCTTCATCAAAGTAAAATGTTTGATTCTAGGAATATACAAGAATGCAGAGCTTTTCTCCAAGAAAGATTTTACGATTTCCCGCCCGGCAGCACCTGCAACGCCATGGTAAATTCTGCATCCCCAGACTAGAGATACAAATCTCCAGGCTGAAGATTTATATCTTCAGTTTGAAGATGCATATATCCAAACTGAAGACTGACTTTTGCTCCTCGTCTGTCAAGTTCCCCAAAACATGGAAATCATTTTACGGATACAACATCACCTTTTACACACAAATCCAGACAAAAGCACGGACGTTCATGAATTATTTCGTACTTTTGCAAGGACAAACTTCAATCAAAGTCTATGCGCATAGGATTCGACGCGAAAAGAGCTGTACAAAATTTCACAGGCTTAGGAAATTACAGCCGGTATCTGATAGAAACACTTTGCCGTTTCTATCCGGAGAACGAATATGTGCTCTATGCGCCGAAGTATAAGGAAAGCAGACAATTCAGCTCCCTCATGGAGAAATGTCCCGCAATCGAATGCCGGTTGCCGAAAAAAGGATGGAAACGTTTCCGGTCGCTTTGGAGAACATTCGGAGTTACCTCCCGGATGGAAGCAGACGGCATAGATATCTACCACGGACTCAGCAACGAGCTTCCGCTCAATATCCGTAGCCAAAGAAGAACCAAAACTGTGGTTACGATACACGATCTCATCTTCATACGCTATCCCCAATATTACCATCCGATTGACAGATGGCTCTATCAGTATAAATACAGAAAGTCATGTGAAAAGGCCGATGCGATCATCGCCATCAGCGAGTGTACCAAACGCGACATCATCAACTATTTTCATATCAGGCCGGACAAAATACACACCGTTTATCAGGGATGCGACGCTGCTTTCTCCGCCACGGCAACAGATGGCATGAAAAAAGAAGTGCAGGCGACCTACGGCCTGCCGCCCCGATACATTCTGAATGTGGGAAGCATCGAAGAAAGAAAAAACATACTGCTTGCGGTAAAGGCCATGCCCGCAATTCCGGAAGATGTCCATCTGGTAATTGCCGGGAAACGCACGCCGTACACGGAACTGGTGGAAGCCTTCGTCCGTACAAAACATTTGGAGGAAAGGGTCCACCTGCTTCACAACGTTGCATTCCGGCATCTTCCGGCAATGTATCAGATGGCCGAAATATTTGTATACCCGTCACGCTTTGAAGGATTCGGGATTCCAATACTGGAAGCCCTCAATTCATCCGTTCCCGTCATAGCTGCCACAGGATCATGTCTGGAAGAAGCGGGAGGGCCTGACTCCATATACATACACCCCAATGACGTGGAAGGAATGGCGTCAGCGTTGAACCAGCTGCTGAAGAACCCAGAGAAAAGAGAATACATGGCAGAACAAGGCAGAAAATACGCCGACCGCTTCTCCGAAGAACAACAGGCCGGGCAACTAATGAAACTGTATCACTCATTATTATCATCAGAGAAAAAATGAAAATCGTCATAGCTCCGGAATTCCAAAATCTGAAAAATGAGATTCAAGACATCTCCGCCCTCTTCAATTCCGCAAAAGGTGTCATTGTCTATGAAGGAAGAAACTCCATCCGGAATTTCAATATCCAAGGCGTACCCGTCACAATAAAAAGATTCAAAAGGGTAAATCCGGCACAACAGGTTGCCTACACTTTCTTCAAAAGCACCAAGGCTGAACGTGCCTACCGCTATGCTGCCATATTCAGAGAAAGAGGCATCTGTACGCCACAGGAAATCGCATATATAGAGGATTACGAACACGGCTTGTTTACCACCGGATATTTCGTTTCAACCACATGCCCGGACCCTCCAGCGTTCCCTACACTGGTTCCGGAAAAGGACTTCGACAAACAACTTGCAGAAGACCTCATTGGACACGTGATACACATGCACGACAAGGGAATCATACATGGCGACCTGAATCTGGGAAACTTCCTATTCCGCAAGAACCAGGAATCCGGGCATTATTCGTTCACTGTCATTGACATCAACCGCTCGAAATTTTATGAATCGCTCCCCGACAAGGACACGTGCATAAAAAACCTCAGCACCCTAACGCACCGCAGAGATCTGTTCAGTTTCATGATTTCTGCCTACGCAGAAAAAAGGAACTGGCCTGTTGCCGACACGCTAAACAAGGCAACCGCATACCTTGAAAAACTGGAAGCCAGACACGAAAGGAAAGAACGCATAAAGAATCTTTTTAAATGACAAACATATGATACCCAAAGTTATTCACTTCTGCTGGCTGAGCGGAGATCCGTATCCTGCCAAAATAAAGAAATGCATGAAGACATGGAAAAAAGTGATGCCCGACTACGAATGGAAATTATGGAATCTGGAGAATTTTGATCTGAATTCGGCTCCGGCTTACGTAAAAGAAGCTGTCAAGGCACGCAAATGGGCTTTTGCAGCCGACTATATACGCATGTATGCATTATACACAGAAGGTGGATTTTATCTGGATTCTGATGTAAAGGTACTGAAAAGGTTTGATGAATTCCGTTCATACAACTTCATTTCAAGCATAGAGCATCATCCTACACAGCTGGAAAAAACAGGCTCTATCAAATCCATTACAACAAACGGAACACGCATCGGAGAAGAATACATCTCCGGCATGCAGATACAGGCAGCGGTAATGGGCGCGCAGCCTGGATGCCGATTCGTAAAAGACGTACTTGACTGGTATCATTCGAAAACATTCTCCAACGCATTGCCGGCAGACATGTTTTCACCGTTAATTTATGCAAGAATTGCAGAAAAGTATGGATTCCGGTATATTGATGCGGATCAGGACTTGAAAGAAAACATCAAAATATTCCGGTCTGAAATTTTTGCAGGAAACAAACATGAGGTGACCCCAACATCTTATGCTATCCATTATTGCGCGCATAGCTGGAAACCGTCTTTAACAGAAAAAATCTGCTGTATCTTTAAAAGACTGAAAAACAAGCCATGAACAAGAAATGCACATTCAGCATCGTTACGGTTTCGCTCAACAGCTCAAAACTGATTTCTAAAACCATAGAGAGTGTCTTGCAGCAGGAGTATCCTTTCAAAGAATATATCATTATTGACGGAGGATCCACCGACGGAACCGCTGACATCATAAGTAAATACCAGAACCAACTGTCTTATTGGTGTTCGGAACCGGACGGAGGCATCTATCAGGGTATGAACAAAGGCATACAACATGCAAAGAACAAATGGATTATCTTTATGAATGCCGGCGATACTTTTGCAGACAGCCACGTTCTGAGCAACATAGCCCTATATGCAGATGACGAAAAATATGATGTCCTCTACGGAGATATATTCACCACAAAAAATGGGGAACTGAAACTAAAAACAGCATCCGAACCTTGCAATAAGCAGCGGATGTATTTTTGCCACCAAGCGGCTTTTGTCAAGACATCCATTTTGAAAGCCACACCATTCAACACAAAGTTCAAGATGTCTGCCGACTTGTTTTTCTTCAAGCACTGCTGTCTATTGGGCTATCACTTTTTACACGTACCGGTCACTGTTGCGGTCTACGATTCCCGCGGAATCTCCAACACACAGCGCATAAAAGGGCTTCAGGAGAATATACGCATCGTGAAGGAGCTGGACAAGGGATGGGATAGAATCAGGTTCCTTTGCAAACTGTATTACGTCGTATTTTGGATAAAACTAACAAAGCGCGGACATTGACACTCAAAGGAAGCCTGAAAGCTCAAAAGACTCATTTTACGGCAGAAAAGTGCTGAAATGCAGGATAGCAGCATCCGAACATTCCAGCACTTTTCGCAAAGCTATAGAGAAGCGGTCTCGTTTTTTAAGGAGTCTACGCAAAACGTTTCTAACATTTCTCCTCACTCTGCCTGCGCTCCCATTCTTCCTTTGTCCGTTTCCATCGGTTATGAGTCCAAAGCCAATAGGCAGGTTCACGCCGGATCATCTCTTCCAGCAAAGCTGCATAACGGTCTGTAAGTTCATAATCCGGATACTCTTCGGGAGATACCGTTATCCGCTTCAGGTCGCAATGATAATATCCCCGCTTTATCCGCCTGACATCAGCAAAATAGATGACGGCTCCCACTTGTTTTCCAATCTGTTCCGTTCCGATAAAGAACGAAGTGTCGCGGTGGAGAAAAGGAGTCCAGTGGTGTATGCTGTTCCATTTGGGTGCCTGATCAGCTATGAATCCGATCATTGTAAGCTGCTTCTGACGCTTCAACGCAATGATGCGCCGGAGCGTGTCCTTCATCGGGATGCACTCTCCCCCGAAACGGCTCCTCATATAGAGGAAAAGCCTGTCAAAGGTCTTGTTGTATAGAGGATGGTAAATCTGGCTGCTATGGATCTGCGGAGGATACCAGTATGCCAACGATGCAATCCATTCCCAGTTGCAATAGTGACCCAAATAAATAAATCCGAAGTTCTTTCCTGTCTGTTCCAGATCAGACGCCATCGCATCGGCGCCGGAAAACGTCATGCGCTTCATTATCTGTTCTTTCGACATGGAAAAAAGTTTGATATTTTCCATTGCACAATCACAAAAGAAACGGTAGAACTTTTTTTCGATGCGGACAATCTCCTCGATACTTTTTTCGGGAAACGAAGCGGTCAGATTCTTACGGACAACCTTCCTGCGGTAGCGTACCAGATAGTAAAGGGGCACATATAAAACATCAGATACGACATACAGCAGACGCAAAGGAATCAACGAAAGAAGATACCAGCCGCAAAAAACAAAATAATATAATAACTTCATGGAGGATGCTTAAATTACGTTTCAGTAGCAAAACTACAAAAAAATCCATTACCTTTGTAAATTATTAAACATTCCGTTCTACCACATGAAAGAATTTTTCCAACTGATGCGGCGGTTTGTATCGCCTTATAAAAAATATCTGGGCTGGTCTATCCTGCTGAACATTTTGTCGGCGGTATTCAACATCTTCTCGTTTTCGCTTCTGATTCCAATACTGAACATCCTTTTCAAGACCGGAGAAAACGACAAAGTATACCGTTTCATGGAATGGGGAAGCGCAAGCGCGAAGGACGTGGTCATGAACAACTTCTATTACTACACCACCCAACTGATTGAAAATTTCGGACCGGCAACTACACTGCTCTTCCTCGGCCTTTTCCTCGGCTTCATGACCATGCTGAAAACAGCCTGCTACTTCGGCTCGTCAGCCATCATGATCCCGCTGCGTACAGGAGTAGTAAGGGATATCCGCCTGCTCGTCTACAGAAAAGTGGTGGAACTGCCCTTGGGATTTTTTTCCGAAGAACGGAAAGGGGACATTATCGCACGTATGAGCGGGGACGTCAATGAGGTAGAAACTTCCGTTACCAGTTCGCTGGACATGCTGCTCAAGAATCCGATTCTGATTCTTTCTTATTTTGCCACACTGGTTATAACCAGTTGGCAACTGACCCTGTTCACGATTCTGGTATTGCCTTCCATGGGCTGGCTGATGGGCAAAGTGGGCCGTGCGCTGAAACGTCAGTCGCTCGACGCGCAAAACCGCTGGAGCGACACCATGTCGCAACTGGAAGAAACCCTAGGAGGATTGCGCATCATCAAGGCATTCATCGCCGAAAAGAAGATGACCAGCCGTTTCGAGAAATGCTGCAACGACTACCGTGACGCGGTCAACAAGGTGGCTATCCGCCAGTCATCAGCCCATCCGATGAGTGAATTCCTCGGGACACTGCTCATCGTAGCCGTTTTGTGGTTCGGAGGTTCGCTGATCCTTTCAAACAACGCTCCGATTGACGCTTCTACCTTTATTTTCTACATGGTCATTCTCTACAGCATTATCAACCCGCTGAAAGAGTTCTCAAAGGCAAGCTACAATATTCCGCGAGGACTGGCTTCCATGGAACGCATCGACAAGATCCTGAAAGCAGAAAATCCGATAAAGGAAGCGGAGCATCCGAAAACGCTGAGCGACCTGAATGAAAAAATAGAATTCAAGGACATATCCTTCAGTTACGACGGGAAAAAAGAGGTGCTGAAACACATCAATATCGTAATACCAAAAGGCAAGACCATCGCACTGGTGGGACAGTCCGGATCAGGAAAATCAACCCTTGTAGATCTTCTCCCGCGTTACCACGACGTGCAAGAAGGCGAAATAACCATCGACGGGACAAACATCAAAGACCTTCGCATCCACGACTTGCGGAGTCTGATCGGCAATGTAAACCAAGAGGCGATCCTCTTCAACGATACATTCTTCAACAACATTGCCTTCGGCGTAGAGAATGCAACCATGGAACAAGTGATAGCAGCAGCAAAAATAGCCAATGCACACGACTTTATCATGGAAAAGCCCGAAGGATACAACACGAACATCGGCGACCGTGGGAGCAAGCTCTCGGGAGGCCAGCGCCAACGCATCAGCATCGCACGCGCCATTCTCAAGAATCCTCCGATACTCATTCTGGATGAAGCTACCTCCGCACTCGACACGGAATCGGAAAGACTGGTGCAGGAGGCGCTTGAACGGTTGATGAAGACGCGCACAACCATAGCCATCGCACACCGGCTGTCAACAATCAAAAATGCGGACGAGATCTATGTTTTGTACAACGGTCAGATTGTTGAGCGAGGCACACACGACGAACTGATCAAGAAACAAGGATACTACAAGCGACTGCACGACATGCAGTCACTCGGTTAACTTCTTTATCCGCTCAACGATCTTTTCGGGAGAGATGCCGTTCAAGCAGCGGTAATCTCCCCAACGACAGGGTCTGTTGCCATATACCGAACACGGACGGCAAGGCAAGTCAAGCTGAATGATATTCTCCGGCTGCTGGTTCCAGCCCATAAAGCCGGCATAAGGATGTGTGGCTCCCCATACAGAAACGACAGGTGTGCCCACAAGCGAAGCCAAATGCATGTTGCCCGAATCCATGGTAAACATTGCGTCCAGCTTGCTCATCAAGGCAAGCTCTTCGTCCATCTTCAAGCATCCGACAACAGAGGTTACACAAGGAAATTCCTTTTCCCAGGCAGATAAAATCTCTTTTTCCCGATTTCCTCCGCCAAACAAAAAGATACGTACCCCGGACACAGACGATAAAAGACGGACAACTTTATGCTGAAACAGCAAAGGATAGATTTTTCCTTTATGTGCAGCAAAAGGAGCGATGCCAATCCATTTACATCCTTCCTCCTTTTCACCGAAACCCTCCGGCAAAGAAGGAAATGACTTTCCTGATTCAAAAACAGATTTGAAATTGAACGGAAATGAATAGCCCAAACACCGGAAAACATCCCTGTAGCGGGAAAAAGATGATTCCAGAGGCGACTTGACCTTATTTCTTGCAGACACCAGCCGGTGCTTTTCTCTCCGTCCCTTGTCAATATGAGCAACACGCACCCCATCCATAAGGAAAAACAAGCGCAGCACCTTGGTACGAAGCACATCATGCAGGTCTACGACGGCATCAAACTTCTCCCCCCTCAATTCTGAATAAAGGCGCAAGAGCCCTCCAAAGCCTTTGTAGCCGTTCTTCAGGTCTACGCCCTTAAAGGTAACGTTAGACGGCGCATAAGCAAAAAGCGGAGCCAAAGCAGAACGGCTCAGCATCACCAGCTGATGTTGGGGATAGGCCTTGGCAAATGAATAAAGCACTGGGACAGTCATTGCAACGTCACCCAGTGCCGAAAAACGAATCGCCAATATTTTTGCCATCAAGCTTATTTTTTGCCGTATAAAACGGGATTCAACGACGGATCATTATACATTTTCATCTGCTTGTAGACTTTCATATATTTGCGTCCTGCCTCTATATCCGCAAGCAACTGATCAATAGCCGCTGACAAGTCCGTCTGCTGTTCCAGCAAGACATTGAGCTTTGATTCACACTGCAGCTTATGCGCTTCATCCGTATCGGTACGTTCAACCTCCTTGCGCATGTGATAAATCTTCAAAGCCAGGATCGACAGGCGGTCCACCGCCCATGCAGGACTTTCCGTATTGATCGTCGCATCAGGAAGAACACTCACCCCTTTATACCTGTCGAGGAAATAACTGTCTATCAGTTCAACCAGATCCGTACGGTCCTGATTGGACTTGTCAATGCGCCTCTTCAAAGCAAGAGCCTCAACCGGATCAATCTCCGGATTGCGGATCAGATCTTCCAAATGCCATTGAACCGTATCAATCCAACATTTCAAGTACAAATAATACTCAATGCTTTTCAATGGATAAGGATTGACGATCGGAGCGTCTACACAGTCGTATTTATGATAGTCATCAATAACTTGCACAAAAATCGGGTTGCTCAGTTCTGTAAAAGTCATATTGCTTTTATTTAAAGGTTTGTAATAAGGGCAAATGTAAAGAAAGTTTTCAGAACTCACAATTAACTGTGCAGAAAATCACAAAATCACCAATGCATCCTGCCGCGGCTATTCCGCCAGCAGCTTTTCAATCACCTCCGGATAGTACCGGTATTCCAGTTCATGCACCCGGGCAGCCAGCGACTCAGGAGTGTCTTCCGGAAGCACAGGACATGCTGCCTGAAACACATAGTCGCCTTCATCATACTTCTCATTGATATACTGAATCGTAATGCCGCTCTCCTTCTCTCCGGCCGCAAGCACCGCTTCATGCACGTGCATGCCGTACATTCCATTCCCTCCGAACTTCGGCAGAAGAGAAGGATGGATATTTACCATATGCCCCTCATACGCATGAACCATCTCATCGGGAATGCGCGAAAGGAAGCCGGCCAGCACAACAAAGTCAATCTCTGCCTCCTGCAACAGCCGGAGCGCTTCACCCGAACGGAACTCCGAAGGGACAACTGTCTTACATACAACACCTAAGCGACGGGCACGTTCTATAACTCCTGCTGATGGCCGGGAAGAAATTACCAATGCCACTTCTGCCGTACGCTTCTCTTTGAAGTATCTGATAATCCGCTCGGCGTTTGTTCCTTCGCCTGATGCCAAAACCGCTATTTTTTTCATAACAACCTCCTATTTTATGCACAACGTATATAAAATTGTGCAAAGAAACAACATTTATTTGCAAGAATATTTGTTTAAGCCAAGAAATATTTATTCCTTTGCACCGAAAAATCAATAAATTATCTTATTTATAAACCTAAAAAATTAGAATTATGTCTGAAATTGCATCAAAAGTACAGAAAATTATCGTTGATAAATTGGGCGTAGAAGAATCAGAAGTTGTTCCAACAGCTAGCTTCACCAACGATTTGGGTGCAGACTCATTGGATACTGTAGAATTGATTATGGAATTCGAAAAGGAATTCGGCATTCAGATTCCCGACGATCAGGCAGAAAAAATCCAGACTGTAGGCGACGCTATCTCTTATATCGAGGCTAACGCTAAATAATTAATTCTATTTTATGGAATTAAAGAGAGTAGTAGTAACAGGTCTTGGTGCACTGACTCCCGTAGGAAATACAGTTCCAGAATTCTGGAACAACCTTGTCAACGGTGTCAGCGGAGCAGGACCTATTACTCATTTTGATGCGTCTAAATTCAAGACTCAGTTCGCTTGCGAAGTAAAAAACTTCAACGCGACCGATTTCATCGACCGCAAGGAAGCACGCAAGATGGACCTCTATACCCAATATGCCGTCGTAGCAGCAAAAGAAGCCGTTACTGACGCAGGGATAGATGTAGAAAAAGAAGATCTGAACAGAATCGGCGTCATTCTAGGAGTAGGAATCGGCGGAATCCATACTTTCGAAGAGGAAGTGGGAGGATATGAACAGACCAAAGACACAATCGGTCCGAAGTTCAGCCCGTTCTTCATACCTAAAATGATTGCTGACATCGCTTCCGGACAAATATCGATCATGTACGGCTTCCATGGACCGAACTTTACAACCACCTCAGCATGTGCCTCTTCTTCAAATGCCATTGCAGATGCATTCAACTACATCCGTCTGGGCAAGGCAAACATCATCGTTACAGGCGGTGCCGAAGCAGCCATTTTCCCGGCAGGCGTAGGAGGATTCAATGCCATGCACGCATTGTCTACACGCAATGACGACCCGGCACGCGCTTCGCGTCCTTTCAGCGCAAGCCGCGACGGATTCGTTATGGGAGAAGGTGCAGGATGCCTGATCCTTGAAGAGCTGGAACATGCAAAGGCACGCGGAGCGAAAATATATGCCGAAGTGGCCGGAACAGGCGCTTCTGCCGATGCCTACCACCTCACAGCTTCCCATCCGGACGGTCTGGGAGCCAAGCTCGTGATGAAAAATGCACTGGAAGATGCAGGCATGCAGCCGGAAGACATTGACTACATCAATGTTCACGGAACCTCTACTCCAGTAGGCGACATCTCGGAAGTGAAAGCCATCAAAGAGCTTTTCGGCGAACATGCCTACAAACTGAACATCAGCTCTACGAAATCAATGACAGGACACTTGCTGGGAGCTACCGGAGGTGTAGAAGCCATTGCAAGCGTATTGTCTGTAAAGAACGACATTGTTCCTCCGACTATCAACCATGAAGAAGGCGACAACGACGAGAACATCGACTACAGCCTGAACTTCACGTTCAACAAAGCACAGAAGCGTACGGTTCGCGCCGCTTTGAGCAACACATTCGGTTTCGGCGGACACAATGCATGTATAATTGTAAAAAAATACACTGAATAATTGTGTTTAGCAATATTATTGACAAGATAAGGCTTCTTTTCCGAAAGGACAGGGAGTCTTATCTTTGTTTTTACAAGATTCTGGGATTCTATCCAAAGAATATCGAACTCTACAAGCAGGCACTTCTGCACAAGTCATCCTCAATAAAATCGCAGGAAGGAAGACTTCTGAACAACGAAAGACTGGAATTTCTGGGCGACGCTATCCTAGACGCAGTCGTAGGTGATATCGTATACAGGCATTTCGGAGGAAAACGTGAAGGCTTCCTCACCAATACGCGCTCTAAAATCGTCCAGCGCGAAACGCTGAACCGCATCGCCGTAGAGATAGGGCTTGACAAACTGATCAAATTTACCACACGCCAGTCGGCCCACAACAGCTATATGTGCGGAAACGCTTTCGAGGCACTTATAGGAGCCATCTATCTTGACCGCGGATATGATGCCTGCATGAGATTTATGAGCAAGCGCATCATGACGAACTATCTGGACATTGAGCAGGTTTCACGAAAAGAGGTCAACTTCAAGTCGAAGTTCATCGAGTGGAGCCAGAAGAACAAATTTGCCATCGAATTTATTCTGCTGGAACAGTCGGTAGACGACAGCCAAAGCCCCGTGTTCGAAACGCAGATAAACATCGAAGGCATCCCGGCAGGAAGAGGGAAAGGATACTCCAAGAAAGAATCGCAGCAGGAAGCCGCCCACAAAAGCCTGAAAAAAATAAAAAACGATGCGGCCTTCATCGACTTAATCTTTGCTGCCAAGAAAGAAAGAGAGAGGAAGAATGAAGAAGAGATGCAGACACAAGAAAAGACAGGAGATTCACTCCCCGAGAAACAAGAAAATGCCGGCTCTACAGCCCTGACCGCAACGGAAACAAAAGCCGAACTTCCGGCCGAGAAATATGAAGACATCGAACGGATCATCTCGGAAGCTGAAAACGCAGCCTTTCTTGAGGCAGAAAAAGAAAAGGATGCGATGAAACTATCCGAACAGGACTAGGACACAAAGGCACAAAAGAACGCCATCAGACTGCAGATCTTGACAAACGCGCATTTGTGCCTTTGCGCTTCAAACTATATTCCGGCACATCACTTGCCGAAATTTCCTTTTGCCGGAACATAAATGGGATGGGTGCGCGCCCCCACGTTCTTCAGCCGGCCTTCTTCCACAAGCTTCTTTATCACCCTTGCCGCAGTAGAACGGGTAAAGCCGCAAATGTCTTCCAGCTTCTGTCTTGTAAGCACCTCCCCGTTCCCGAAAAATTCCGCCAGCAGCTTCTCAAGCTTTTCATCCGAACACTTCGCCGAATGCGGACGGATATCCGAGCGTTCGGTTTCCGCATTGCGCATCAGTTCAAGCAAGCGTTTGTCGGGGCGGAAGCGCACGGTTCTGACCTTCACGTCCCTCGAGCGTGTATCTTTCGGATTCTTGGTTTCCGGGCATTTCAGCGTCACCTGAAAATATCCCAGCCCTTCTACGTGCACCCGCTCTCCTTCTTTCAGATGCCAGGCCAGTTCCTGCCCAAGCGAAACCAGCACCGCATGCACGTCGGCCTCTGTCAGCGTACACCGCTGCTGTATGCTGCTCGCCAGGGCATCTGTGCTGACATGCCGGAAATTGACCACGCGCGCATAATAACGTTTCTTTGATGTGCCCTCCGTATCGGGCGTACGATAAAATTCAAACTTGATTGTCATTTCTTTCAATCCGTCGGTTAAGGTTAAACATCGGTTTCAATTTATCTCTTCACTGGAGTGATACGTTCGTTTCACTGGAGTGATGCGTTCTCCCCACTGCAGTGAGGACATCGTATCACTCCAGTGAAGAGGTAAAAACAACAAGACAAAGATAGAATAATTTTCGGAACAGTGCAATTTTTCTTCCCCGCACGGTGCCAGGATTATCCGAAGCAGATCCCCATGTGGCGGCCCTGCACAACCAGGTCGTGTTCTTCCGTAACCAGCTTCAGCTTGCCGGCCACCTCACTCAGAGCAACCGAGTCAATGCTGTCGCCACGAAGCGCGACCATCTTTCCGAAACGTCCCTGGGCAATCAGGTCCACCGCATGGCCTCCCATACGGGTAGCCAGATTGCGGTCGTAAGCCGTTGGGGCACCTCCGCGCTGAATATAGCCCAGCACCGTTTCGCGCGTTTCAAACCCTGTTTCATATTCTATTTCTTCCGCTATATATTGAGCGGCTTTCTTTCCGCCCAAGGTCTGGATGCCTTCTGCCACAACCACGATAGAGTAGGGCTTTCCCCGCTTCAGCCGGTCGATAATCGCGTCGCCTATCCGATGCATGTCGTACGGGATTTCAGGAAGCAGAATGATGTCGCCTCCCCCGGCCATGCCCGAGTAAAGGGCTATCCATCCGGCCTTATGCCCCATCACCTCAATCACCATCACACGCTGGTGCGAACTCGCGGTCGAGTGCAGGCGGTCGATAGCGTCGGTAGCGATAGAAACCGCCGAATCGAACCCGAACGAAACATCAGTTCCCCACACGTCGTTGTCTATTGTTTTCGGAATCCCCACCACATTCACTCCCATTTCGGCCAGCCGTGCGGCGGTTTTCTGCGTGCCGTTTCCGCCGATGCACACAATGCAGTCCAACTGGTGGTCTTTGATTGTCTGAAGCAGGATGGCCGGCTTGTCTTCTGAAAAGGCGCCGCTCCCTCTCCGCTTGAACGGCTTGACGCGGGACGTTCCCAGAATCGTGCCGCCCAAATTCAGCAAGCCCGTCAGCGAATTATTGTCCAGCCGGACAATATCATCGTCCAGCAACCCTCTGAAGCCGTTCCGGATGCCGTACACTTCCATTCCATAATGGTTGACGGCCGCTTTGCATACCCCGCGAATCGTAGCGTTGATGCCCGGACAATCACCGCCTGAAGTCAAGATTCCTACTTTCATAGTCTACCGCATTTAAATTTGTGATGTAAAGGTAAGAAAAAAGTAGCCAAAAGTCGCCACTAAGGGAAAAATAATACACGCCGCACAAAAAATTGGAAAGAAAAAATTACCTTTGCAGATGGAGTGTTGAAATAAAGACAGCAAATGAATACAACAAAAGTGATAGGAAAAATATTCGGTTCGCGGCAGAGGGCTATCGAAAAGTATGCCACTGAAACAGAAGCCATTCAGAACCGGGTATTCCAGAAACTGATACAGCAGGCCGCTCCGACGGAGTGGGGAAAGAAATACGACTACGCGCACATACGGACCTATGAGGATTTCCGGCGCGTACCCATCCAGACCTACGAAGAAGCAAAAGACTACATCGACCGGATGAGGCACGGAGAAGAAGACGTGCTATGGCCGGGAAAGATTATCTGGTATGCCAAATCCTCCGGAACGACAAACGACAAAAGCAAATTCATCCCGGTGAGCCAGGACGGTCTGCACGGAATACACTACAAGGGAGGAGTTGACGCCGTCGCGCTTTATCTGGCGGAAAATCCCGAAAGCCGGTTCTTCTCGGGCAAGGGACTGATTCTGGGAGGAAGCCACAGCCCCAACTACAACGTGAAAGACAGCCTGGTGGGCGACCTGTCGGCCATTCTGATCCAGAACATCAACCCGCTGGTAAACTTTATCCGCGTTCCGAGCAAGGAAATCGCGCTGCTCAGCGAATTTGAAGAAAAGGTGGAGCGCATAGCCGAAACAACCATCCACGAGAACGTGACCAACATCTCGGGCGTTCCCTCATGGATGCTTGCTGTCATCAAACGCATTCTTGAGAAGACAGGAGCGAAACACCTGAACGAAGTGTGGCCCAATCTGGAGGTGTTCTTCCACGGGGGCGTATGCTTCACGCCATACCGCGAACAATACAGGCAGCTGATACCGGGAAGCCAGATGCACTACATGGAAACCTACAACGCCAGCGAAGGCTTTTTCGGACTCCAAAGCAACCTGAACGACCCTGCCATGCTGCTGATGATTGACTATGACGTGTTCTACGAATTCATTCCGCTGGAAGAAATCGACGACCCGGAACCGCATATCGTGCCTCTCACCGGCGTGGAAGTGGGACGGAACTATGCCATCGTCATCAGCACTTCGTGCGGGCTGTGGCGGTATACCCTGGGAGATACGGTAAAGTTCACCCAAAAGAATCCGTACAAGTTCATCATCTCCGGACGCACAAAGCACTTCATCAACGCTTTCGGCGAAGAGCTGATGGTGGACAATGCGGAAAAAGGACTGGCGCAGGCTTGTGCCGCAACAGGAGCACAGGTGCTCGAATACACGGCGGCCCCCGTATTTATGGATGCGGACGCAAAATGCCGGCACCAGTGGCTGATAGAATTCAGCGTCATGCCGGATTCGCTCGAAAAGTTCCGCGACATACTCGACCGGTCGCTTCAGGAAATCAACTCCGACTACGAGGCCAAACGGCACAAGGACATCACCCTGCAAAAGCTGGAAATCATCGTGGCACGTCCCAATCTGTTCCACGACTGGCTGAAGCAAAAAGGCAAATTGGGAGGGCAGCATAAAGTGCCCCGGCTCAGCAACAACCGAAACTATATAGACGAAATCCTGCAACTGAACCATTAAACCGCTAAAAACCGAATGAAACCGATTCCCAAATACATCGCTCTGCTGCTGATTATCATCGGCTTCTATGCGTGCGCCAGCACCGGACAGCCCGACGGGGGACCATACGACGAAACTCCGCCGAAGTTCGTGCGCGCCACGCCCGAACCGAACGCAACCAACAACAAACGAAAGAAAATATCCATCGAGTTTGACGAATACATCAAGCTCGACAAGCCGTCGGAAAAAGTCATCATCTCTCCTCCCCAAAAAGAAGCTCCCGAAGTAAAAGTGAGCGGACACAGAGTGCTGGTGGAGTTCTTCGACACGCTGCAGGAGAACACGACTTATACGGTGGACTTCGGCGACGCAATCGTAGACAACAACGAAGACAATCCGCTGGGCAACTTTGCCTATGCATTCTCAACGGGAGAACATATCGACACGATGGAGGTGTCGGGCACCGTGCTCAACGCCCAGGATCTGGAACCGATAAAGGGCATTCAAGTGGGCCTTCACAAGGATCTGAACGACACGGCATTCACCAAACTGCCTTTCGCGCGCATTTCGCGCACAGACAGCCGCGGGCATTTCACCATCCGCGGAGTCGCTCCGGGAAAATACCGCATCTATGCGCTTCAGGACGGAAACCAGAACTATCTGTTTGATTCGAAAACGGAAGCCATCGCCTGGCAGGATTCGCTGGTCATCCCAAGCATGGCTCCGGCCGTAAGGCAGGATACCGTATGGAACGAACTCGACACGCTGGCCTACGACACGATTTATGAAGTGAAATACACCCGCTTCATGCCCGACGATCTCATTCTCCGCGCATTCAAGGAAGAAAATCCCATGCAGTATCTGGTAAAGAGCGAACGGGAGCAACTGAACCGCTTTTCTCTGTATTTCAGTGCAAAGGCCGATACGCTTCCTACAATCAAGGGACTTGACTTTGACGAGAAAGACGCGTTCGTAATCGAAAGCAACGCACGCCACGATACCATCCGATACTGGATAAAGGATACGACGCTCTGCGAACGCGACACGCTGACCTTCCAGATGGATTATCTTGCCACAGACACCCTGGGAAAACTGGTTCCCAAAACAGATACCTTACGGATGATGAACAAAATCAACAAGGAGCGCCGCCTGGCAATGGCGGAAGACGCGCGGAAGAAAGAAGAGAAAGAACGGAAAAGAAGGGAAAAGCGAGGCGATACCATCAAGGCAGAGCCCAAGTTCTTTGCCATGACGGTCGATGCTCCTTCTAGCCTGGACATCAACAAAAACGTTGTGCTCAGATTTGAAGAGCCGGTTGAACATATCGATACCTCCGGCATTCATCTGGCCGTAATGGTAGACTCCGTATGGCAGGAAACTCCGTTCATCTTCAGAGCCGACTCCGGGGTTCACAGGCAATATCAGATTCTTGCAAACTGGGAGCCGGGGCAGGAGTATCAGCTCACCATCGACTCGCTTGCCATCAAGGGCATTTACGGACTGTATACGAACAAGACCGAAAACAAGCTGAAAGTGAAAACGCTTGAAGAATACGGCACGCTCTACCTGAATATCATAGGGGCAGGCCCTCATGCCATCGTGCAATTGCTGAACAGCAGCGATGCCGTGGTGCGCCAGCAGACCGTTACCGACAAGAACACATGCGACTTTTATTTCCTCCAGCCCAGCACCAAATACTATATCCGCCTGATAAACGACAGGAATAATAACGGTGTATGGGATACAGGAAACTACGAGAATAAAATCCAGCCGGAAGAAGTTTTCTATTTTCCCAAAGTTTGGGAAATGAAGGCTAACTTCGAGTTCGAGGAAACATGGGACATTCATGCCGTGCCGCTCGACAAACAAAAGCTGGATGAAATAAAGAAACAGAAACCAGAAGAAGCCAAAAAAATCAAGGACCGCAACAAAGAGCGGGCACGTAAATTAGGAAGAACATGAAAAAACTGATTCTTTGCCTCTGCCTTCTGATAGGAAGCATGGCAGCTAAAGCACAATGCGGCGCGGTAAACGACGCCATCAAGCCGGGCGAAACTCTGTCGTACGAACTGAAGTTCAACTGGAAGTTCATCTGGATCAATGCCGGATGGGCAAAAATGACAGTAAACGAAGCAACCTACAAAGGGATGCCCTGCCTGAGGACAGACCTGGAATCATATACAAACAAAAAGATAGACTTCTTCTTCAAAATGCGCGACACGCTGACCTGCATAACGACAAAGGATCTGGTGCCGGTGTATTTCCGCAAAGGAGCTGAAGAAGGAAAGCGGTACACAGTAGACGAAGTAAACTTCAGCTACCGGAACGGACTGTGCATCGTCGACCAGCAACGCACGCTTAGAGGAAATACAGACAAGCACCACGATGAAATGGAGGTCTGTGTATACGATATGCTGAGCATCCTGCTGCAGGCCCGCTCATACGATCCGACAGACTATAAAGTAGGACAAAAGATTCTGTTTTCCATGGCAACGGGAAGAGCGATCGAAAAACAGACACTTATCTACCGCGGCAAGGAAAACTTCAAGTCGGAAAACAATGTCACTTATCGCTGCCTTGTGTTCTCACTGGTCGAATATACCGCTGAAGGGAAAGAAAAAGAGGTCATCACATTCTACGTGACAGACGACCGCAACCATCTTCCCGTCCGCCTGGACATGTACCTGAACTTCGGCTCAGCCAAGGCATTCCTGACAAACATCGAAGGCAACCGGCATCCGCTGACTTCGATCGTGGAAGAAGGAAAATAAAGATCTCCCCAAATGAAATAACTTAAGACAAAGAGGTTGTGTCGAAATGCCGGCACAACCTCTTGTGGTGAAAGAAAGCTGTTCCGACATTCCGGCAAAGCCTCGTGATCCGAAGCTTCAGGAAATGCATACACATCAGATCTGACATGACAAAAAGTCGGTCTGCCAACAAAAAAGACGGACACCCGCAGGCATCCGTCCCTTTGCAGTCAATATTCAAAAGCTTTATTCTGCACCTTCATCGCTCAGCGTAGCAATACTTACCCGGTTCCAGTCGGCTTCCGAGAACATATTTCCAACGCCCTGTCCTTCTGCCGAGATACGGCTTGCACTGATTTTGTATCTGTTCACCAGTATCTTCTTCACTGCATCCGCACGTTGCTGTGCAATGCGTGCATTTACCTCTGCACTTCCTTCGGGAGAAGCATACCCCTTGATTGAAACAGTGCTTCCCGGATGATTCTTCATATATGTAGCGATACGCTCAACATTCGGAATCTGATCGGAGCCTACCGAAGTGCTTCCCTGACGGAAAGTAACGACTGACTCAAGCGACATGGTATGGCTGTTCTTAACGATTGTTTCGATCGGCGCATTCTGACATTCCGAAAGTTCCTTCCGACATTTTTCCAAAGCGTCCTGCAATTCGTTGGCACGTGCCGCGCTATTATCCAGCGCTTCTCTTTTGAGTTCAACCTCTGCGCGCAATGCGTTAACTTTTTTATTCAACGCCTCTGCCTCACACGCATCGTACGGACGCTGGATCGTCATATAGTGTTTGCCATTGCTTCCGCGGAAGTGGTAGGTCACACCAGCCAGAAGTTCCATTGCCGATCTGTTAACATTCAGTGCGGTTCCGTCCATACGCCATACTACTGCAGGCTTGATGTTGACAGACCATGCTTTCTCTGCGCCCAGATTAAAATTCAAGCTTGCTCCAAAACGGGCGGTCAGATAACTGTCGTCCTTTCCATAGCCCGAATTCATGAAATCGTGTCCCCAGCCGAATCCGCTGACAGCTTCAACCTCAAACAGACGCGGTTTGCCAAGGTATCCTCCAAACAGATTGTTCAAGTTGATCTTGCCATTGGCAGTAAGAGTCAGTGCATCAAAGGCTGTACGGCTATATGAAGTGTTCACAGCAGACAACCCCTGAAATGACAGGCCGAATACCGGAGTTACCTGTTTTCCGAGTTCCAGGCCTACAGCTCCACGCATGTTCTTCCAGAAGGCAGAATGAGAGAGCGGAGTGACTCCGCCGCCGTTCAGGCCGATATACCAGTTGTCGAAGAAGGCAGTACCTTCATACGCTTTCTGTGCGTTCACAGACACAGCCATTGCAGCAAACAACGCTGCAACCATTGCAATTTTCTTTCTCATTTTCTTTTAATTTAGTTAAGTTCTTGTTTTTAGTGTATTACAAAATCGATGCCATTTATGTATCCCATCTGGTGGAAAACAAAACAGACAAAGAAAAGTTTCATCCGTATATAAAAAAATACCCTGCCAATTAAATTGACAGGATACTTCTTATAACAAGCGGTTTACGTTATTTGTTCAATTTCCATGTAAATCCGTCTTTTGTATCTTTCACCTCAAAACCCAAGGCAGAAAGGCTGTCACGGATCTTGTCGCTGGTAGCCCAGTCCTTATTGGCTTTTGCTTTCATACGCTGTTCAAGCAGCATGTCAACAACTTTGCCGAACGCTTCTTCACGAGCCTCATTATTCTCAGTTTCCGACTTCAGTCCCAGAATATCAAACGCGAACAGACTGAACACATCTTTCAGTTCTTCCAGATCTTCTGCACTGATGGTCGCCTTCTTGTCAGTCACCGTATTTACCATACGGACAGCATCAAAGAGATGAGAAATTACAATCGGCGTATTCAGGTCGTCATTCATCGCCTCGTAGCATTTCTCACGCAATCCGGCCGGTTCTATGCCCGAAGTCGTTGCAGAAGGAGCAATGCGCTCCAGATTCTTGAATCCTTCCATCAAACGTTCGAGTCCCTTTTCGGCAGCCTGCAGCGCTTCATTGCTGAAGTCAACCGTACTGCGGTAGTGAGCCTGAAGAATGAAGAAACGGATTGTCATCGGCGAATAAGCTTGAGAAAGCAGCTTGTTGGAACCGGTAAAGAACTCCTCAAGCGTGATGAAATTGCCGAGCGACTTGCCCATCTTCTGTCCGTTGATGGTAATCATGTTGTTGTGCATCCAATAGCGCACCATCTGATGTCCCTCAGAAGCCACAGCCTGGGCAATCTCACATTCATGATGCGGGAAAACCAAGTCCATACCTCCCCCATGAATATCGAATGTTTCACCCAAATACTTACGCCCCATGGCCGTGCATTCGCAATGCCAGCCGGGGAATCCGTTGCTCCACGGAGAAGGCCAGCGCATGATGTGTTCCGGCTGCGCACATTTCCAGAGAGCGAAATCGGCCGGATTATGCTTCTCTTCCTGACCGTCCAGTTCACGGGTTGTATTGAGCACATCGTCAAGGTTGCGTCCCGAAAGCACTCCGTAGTGATGATCCTTATTATATTTTGCCACGTCAAAATACACCGAACCTTCGCTGACATAGGCATATCCGTTTTTCAGGATCTCCTCCACCAGCTTTATCTGTTCGATGATATGCCCCGAAGCATGCGGTTCAATGCTTGGCGGAAGCACATTCAGCGCCTCCATCGCCTTATGGTAACGGATCAGATAATATTGCACAACTTCCATCGGCTCCAACTGTTCCAGGCGCGCTTTCTTTGCAATCTTGTCTTCTCCGTCATCCGCATCATGCTCCAGATGTCCTACATCCGTAATGTTGCGCACATAACGCACCTTATAGCCCAAATGCTTCAGGTAGCGGAAAAGAATATCAAAAGTGATTGCCGGACGAGCATGGCCCAAATGAGCATCCCCGTATACGGTAGGACCGCAGACATACATCCCGACATGAGGAGCGTGCAAAGGAACGAACAGCTCCTTCCTGCGGGTCAAAGTATTGTAAATAATCAGCTTGTCAGTTTCCATAATTATAATGATTAGTTGCGCAAAGTTATAAATTTTATAATTATCCGCAACCATCCGCGCGTTTTACTTCACCAATATGCATCCCCCTTCGGGTTGAATGACTATCTCCACCCGTGCCGGGTTTTTGATTTTCTTCTGCTCCACCTGCAGGCTTCTCCCCTTTCCGTCCGTATAGCATGACACTTCATCTCCTTTTTGAAGCATCGGGAGGTCCAGATCCAGCTTCAGCGGTTCCTTCCGGGCGTTGATTCCGGCTATGTACCACCGGCTCCCGTTCCGCCGCGCCAGCACGCAGTACTCTCCGGGATAGCCGTCGATGAATACCGTTTCGTCCCATGTGGTGGGAACCTCCCTCAGGAAGTCCAGCGCCTGCCGGGGAGCGTCGGTCAGGTTGTTCGGCGTGAGAGCGAAGTTCTGCACGGGGTTCTGGAAGAGGACGGCCGTTGCGAGCTGGAAGGCGTCCGTTGTCCTGCGTGTCGTTCCCCCGTCGTTCGTGCGGTTGTAGCGCCTGTTCAGGAAGGTCCCCCCAAATTCCATGCAGCCCACTGCATTGCGGATGAACGGGTGCAGGCAGGCGTTGAACGCTTCCATGTCGTCGAAGTGCTGGCTGAACACAAGGTTTTCGGAAGCAAGCACCGCCTCACTCCCCACGTAGTTGGGATACATGCGCTCCCATCCGCGGGGCAGCGTACACCCGTGGAAGATGACCATCAGGCCGTAGTCGTCCGCATCGCTCAGGATGGCCTCGTAGAGCCTCATCGTTTCCTGCTTGTCGCCTCCGAAGAAGTCCACCTTGATTCCCTTCGCGCCAATTTCCTTCAGCCACTTCATTTCGCGCTTCCGTTCCACCGGACTGTCCATCCGATTGGTGGGACCCTGCACGATGTCGTTCCAGTAGCCGCTTGAGCTGTACCACACGAACAGGTCCACATTTTTGGACCGCGCATACTCTGCAAGCCGCTTCATACCATCCCGGCCGATGTTCGTATCCCACCAATTGTCGACCAGCGTGTATTTGAATCCCATTTCCGAGGCCAGGTCAACGAACTTCACCTGGTCTTCGTAGTTGATGCTCGCATCCTGCCATACGATCCAGCTCCATGTTCCCTTACCATATTTATACAGATGTTCCGAAACGAAGCGCGGTTCGACCACATCCCAAGGTACGGTGGTCTCGACTATCGGCTTGAGATTGTCGCCGACCGTCACGGTACGCCACGGGGTTACGCCTGGCAGGGCAAGGCCGGGCGCGACTGTTCCGTTCCCGTTGTTCTCTTCCGGCATGGGGAAAGCTACGGTGAAGAGTCCCTCCGGTGTTGCGTCGCTCAGGTGCGAGGCGCAGTACTTCGAGTCAACCCCCGTTTCGCTCACCAGCGCCCAGCCGTCATCGCCGATGCGGAACAGGCCGGGGAAAGTGAATCCGCGCCCGTACTGCGAGCGGGTCGTGAGCGGGGCGTCCGTGATGTACTCCTCTTCATAGCTCGGCTTGGTGCGCTTCCACCCGATCATCGGGTCGCTCTGGGGGGTAAGGAAGACGGTGGTCTGCGGCGGGAAGTCGAAGCCCGTCGCCTCCCTCTCGATGACGATGCTTCCGGTATCGCCGTAGCGCGGCATCTCGTAGCGGAAGGCAAGGTCATTGTCGCTCACGCGGAAGACCACGTCGAGCGGCTTCTTCCCGGCGTTCTCGAGCGTGACCGTCAGCTCGTTCGCGCGGTACTCCACTTCCGAGCGCTTGATGCGGTCCATCCGGTAGTCCTCCTCTATCTTCCGGGTCTTCTCACCGGCGTAGGCCATCCCCCTGCTGAAGTCGCCCGCGTTCGAAACGAATCCCAGAGGCGACTTCTCCAGAATGGTCTTTCCCCTGTAGGTTACCGAATAGGACGGGATCCCCGCCTCAACCGATACCTCCACTCTCAGCTGGCCGTCGGGACCGGAAACGCTTGCCTGCTGTCCCCACACGGAAGATGCGCCCAACGCCAGAACGAATAAAAATGCATGTCTTTTCATGGTATTGAATTGTATTTATATAGTGTTAGAGTTACAATCAATCACAAGCGGCGGCAAGTTATTAAAAATATTTTATATAGACAAAAACTCAAGCCGGCTCATAATAGCCCATGCAACAAAATATTATGAATGTCCGCCACATACCGGCACTGTCGGATAAAGCAAAGAAGCAATCTTGCCCCGAAAAGAAGAAGCTTTGAAGCCTTTAAAAATTCTGTTTTCAGGCTAGAGATACTGATCTCCAGGCTGAAGATAAACCTTTTCCAGAGGGTCCTGCTTCTTTTATGCAGTTCTTTCAGACTTTTCAGAATGGAAATGATAATGCCCGGTCGGACAATCCGATTCGGTTTGTCTTGAACTATGCAGTTGTCTTTCTTCAGCATCTGCTTTTTTTACCGGCACGACATTGTACGGAAATTATTTCAAACTCATAAAACATGATGATTTTCAGAGAAAGACATTAGAAAAAGCACATGGTTTCCTCCATCTTTTGGATTATTTTGTCCTTTTTCTGTACAATTTTCTTCTTGATGAGATTATTTTTACTTACTTTTGTCCAACGGAAACAAACTTAATATCTAATTTTAAAAATTTAATGTCTATGAATTACATTCTTTCTTATCGAAAGGCTGTGATGAGCTTTGCGCTTTCTTGTTTATGCGTGCTATGCGCTTTTTCACAGCAATTGACGGTGAATGGTATTGTCAAAGATTCAAACGGAGAGGCTGTAATCGGGGCCTCAGTAGTGGTTGAAGGGACAACCAACGGTTCGATTACGGACTTGGACGGAGCATTCACCCTTCAAAATGTTCCCTCAAACGCTAATTTGTCCGTGTCTTATATAGGTTATAAGACACAAGTCATTCCGGTAAACGGAAAAACAACATTCAATGTTGTGTTGCAAAGCGATTCTGAATTGCTTGACGAAGTAGTTGTCGTTGGTTACGGTGTTCAGCGCAAAAGCGACTTGACGGGTTCTGTAGCATCCGTAAAGGCGACAGACGCTTTGAAGACCATGCCGACAGGAAACGTATCTGATGCGTTGCAAGGACGTATGGCAGGTGTATCTGTGTTGAGCGGTTCGGGTGATCCGAGTCAGGACAATACCATCCGTGTGCGCGGTATCAATTCAATTACGGCAGAAACGGGCCCGCTGGTAGTTGTAGACGGTTTTATCGGGGGCTCACTCCAAAACCTGAACCCTTCGGATATCGCTTCTATCGAAGTGCTGAAGGACGCTTCTGCAACGGCGGTATATGGATCTCGCGGTGCCAACGGTGTGATTCTTGTGACGACAAAGAATCCGGGAGAAGGAAAGATGATGGTCAACTTCAACGCCTTTGCCAACATCAAGACCGTAGCCAAGTATCCCGACACGATGTCGCCGTATGATTATGCAGTGATGGTCAACGAGTATGGCAATGACATCGGCCATGGCGATTATTTTGATGCCACCCAATTGGCAGATTTGCAGGCAGGACGTGCCGGTTACGACTACAGCCGTGAAATATTCCGTACAGCCGTAACGCAGAACTATGACTTGTCTATAAGCGGCGGTAACGAAAAGACCAAATTCTTGGCTTCATTCCGCTATCAGAACGACCAAGGAGTTCTGCAGAAATCCATGAGCGAAACCTATAACTGGCGTTTGAAGGTAGATACCAAGATCAAGAAATGGCTGGAAGTCGGCTTGAACTTCTATGGCAACTACCGCAAGAGTTCTTCTCCGCGTGTCAACGCTTACCGCGGTATTTTGCAGACAGCCATGTATTTTGACAATACATTGTCACCTAAAAACGAGAACGGCGAATACAACAACGATGACTGGAGCGGTACTCACATGTATAATCCGATGGGGCATATCTGGGAATTGGACAGCGAAACTCAGACCATCAACAACCGCCTGCAAGGTTATGTACAGTTCAATATCATCGATGGTCTGACTTTCCGTTCGCAAATGGGTGTTCTGTTTGACAACCGCTTGTCAACAACGCTGGAGAATGAAAACAGCTACCAGATGTTTGCACAGTCTAACAGCCGTGCTTACGCCCGCAGTTATTTTAACCTCAGTTGGCTGAACACCAATACATTGAGCTATGTAAAAGAGTTTAATGAGAATCATCGTATCAATGCTACGGCTGTGTTTGAACAGTCTTATGACAACAACTATAATCATTTGGGACGTGCTTACTTCCCAGATTATGTAGATCTGACTCACGGTTACAACAATCTGGCAATGAGCCAAAACGCGACATTGAATGAATTGTCGAGCGACCGGAGCATCAATACATTAATGTCTGGCATGTTCCGTGTGAACTATGTGTTCAAGAATCGTTATATGATAACGGCTTCTATCCGTGCCGACGGTTCTTCTCGTCTGAAAGACAAATGGGCTTATTTCCCTTCAGCAGCCCTTGCATGGGATATGAAGCAGGAAAACTTCCTGAAAGATGTCAACTTCATCGACCAGTTGAAACTTCGTCTTGGCTATGGTTCTGTAGGCAATCAGTCAGTAGAGCCTTATCGCATCTACTCAATGATGAGTGCCACACTTGGTGATGGTGGCAAAACCGTTTATGCGGTAGACCGCCCGAGTGCTCCTTATCTGAAATGGGAACGCAATGACCAGTTTAACGTGGGTATAGATTTCAGTGTCTTGAACGGACGTCTTCGCTTGACAGCCGACTGGTATAATAAAATGTCTAAAGACATTTTGCTGGAGCTTGCTCAGCCCACTCACATGGGTTATGGAGAACTGTTGCAGAATGCGGGTGAGATAAAAAATACCGGTGTGGAATTTACCATCAGTGCTGATCCGTTCGTAAGCAATGATCCTACAGGATTCAGTTGGCATACTGATCTGACTTTGACACACAACAAGGGTACTTTTAATAAAATACCAACCTATAATCATCGCCAGCAGCAAGCCGGAAACTATCAGAATGAACTGTTCCAGATGGTGGAAGGCGAAAAACTAGCCAGCTTCTGGGGATATACTTACGAAGGTTTGTGGCAGGAAAGTGATGTAAATGCCTTGTTCGTAGATGCTCAAGGCAATACAGACGGACGCACAAACGGCGATGTCTATGGTGTAGTAGCAGGTAACTCAAAGTATACCGATGTAAATAAGGATGGCGTGCTGAATGAAGAAGACCAAGGCATTATCGGTTGCGGCCAGCCTACTTTCAACTGGGGATGGAACAACACATTCAGCTACAAGAACTTTGACTTGTCATTCTTCTTGGTTGGATTCCACGGCTTCGACATTTACAATGCAACAAAGCAAATCGGTTTCAACCTTATCGGCAGCCAGCAAGTTGCTACCATTACTCCGATGAAAGATTGGCTGAATCACTGGACACCGGAGAATACCAATACAGATGTGCCTCGTTGGGATGGCAAGGGTACAGAAAACAAGGGTATGTACAGCACTCGTTTTGTAGAAAACGGAAGCTTTGTCAAGATGAAAAGCATTACGCTGGGATATACAATACCTCAGCAGGTCTGCCAGAAATGGGGCATTACCAATTTACGCATCTATGCTTCTGTTCAGAATCCGTTCCATATCACAGGATATTCTGGCCTTGATCCGGAAGCAACGTTGGGTGATCCGTTAATTCAAGGTGTAGACTGGGGTAATTATCCGAATAGCCGTAATTACTTGATTGGTCTGAACTTTGCGTTTTAATTTGTTAAATCTAATAAACACAGTATAGCGATATGAAAAAACTAACATATTTTACAGCCCTCGCGGGAAGTCTGCTCTTTGCCACTTCCTGTGTAGATCTAGACCAAGAACCGCAATCATTTATTACGGAAGAAGACTATATAGCCAAAATGGATCAGGCTGCCCTTGAAAATGCAGTTTCAGCGTTGTATAATGATTTGTGGTATGGCAATTATGGTTTCAACTGCCGTATCCAGCGGATTCAGGTCTGTGCAGATGAAATTACTTACCGTGCGGCTAAAGCAGGTAACGCCTTGGCTTATTATGAAGAGCTTCGCCCCAATATCACAGCCTTAAACGATGATTATGCACAGACTTGGGAAGGTTTTTACAGCACGATCAACAATGCGAACAAATTGATCAACAAAACGGTTATGCCGGAAGAAGCAGCCGCAGCAGACGAATATAAGAGGGTGTTGGGCGAAGCTTATTTCTTACGTGCCCTGAGTTACTTCTATTTAGTGCGTATGTATGGTGATGTACCTCTCATCATGCAGGAAACGGATGCATCCAACAATATGCCGCGTACCTCTGTAGAAGAAATTTATAGCACAGCTATTATCCCCAGTCTTCAGAGAGCTATTGAATGGCTGCCGGAGAAACCTCGAAACAGCGGTTCGACCCCGACCAAATGGGCTGCTGAAACTTGTTTGGCCGACGTGTATATTACCATGGCAGGTTGGCCGTTGAATAAGGGTCAGGAGTATTATGAGTTGGCTGCTTCTGCTGCCAAAGATGTATTGGACAACAATCAATATCATCAGCAAGAGGTTAATTACGAAGATTTGTGGAAAGAATCCAACAAGACCAGCACGGAGTTTATGTTTTGTCTGTTCCATAGTCAGGCCAATAAGGTAATGCCCAGCAATTATGGCAAGTCTTATTATCCGGCGGATTATTACAACAATGAAACAAAGACAGTGAGAAACGGTTGGGCAGACTATTATGCCCGCAAGGAAGCTTTCTTGAACTATCCGGATGACAAGCGCAAGGACTGGAACTTTATGACCGAATGGTATTCTACCAGCAATCAGGTTGGCACTGATGAAAATAACAAGCCGATCTATGGTATTGTACAGTGGCAGAATAGCCCCGACGGTCTGCCTTGCATCAGCAAGTACTATGATTATGATCAAGGGCAAGCTGGACAAAACGCGCAGGCTAATGGTGTGACCAGCATTTATCGTTTGGCCGATACCAAGTTGCTTTATGCAGAGGCTTCCACTCGCGCTTCCGGTACTGTAAACGGGCAAGCCATACAAGCTGTACGCGAATTGCAAGAACGTGCGGGTTATAGTGAAAGAGGGATTGCTGAAGTACCAGACAATGTCAGTGCTGAAGAATTCCTTAATATCGTATCAAACGAACGTAGCTATGAGTTCTATGCTGAGATGCGCCGCTGGTTTGAACTGGTACGCTTGGAGATGGTAGATGACAAACGTCCTGAATCATGGGACGGATCATTGTTCAAGGCTAACAATCACTATTATTTCCCGATTCCGTACAATCAGATTATGTTGACCGGTTGGACAAACAATCCGGGTTATTAAAACGTCAGCCAGACTATTAGTCTGTAATACGAGAGAGGATGCTTTGCCGTGTGCATCCTCTCTCTTTTTTATCCCAAATCGGTCATTAGGATTTCCCAGTGTTGTATGGCAATGAGAAGTCCTTTAA
>ERZ894203.496-NODE-496-length-32260-cov-20.499115_pt1 | contig 32260 bp, 40 predicted proteins | sample MGYA00380286_ERZ894203 | MGnify/ENA primary metagenome ERZ894203 (study PRJEB32331, sample SAMN06328484) | human gut metagenome | biome: human gut microbiome; feature: stool | host: Homo sapiens | collected 2014-02-06 ... | reverse complement strand
GGCGACATGGGAGCGGGATGCTTCAACACGCCCTACCGCCTGTCGCCCCTCACCTTCAAGGTCGACGGCCAGGAGTACTTCAACGAACGCCCCATATCCACCCAGCAGAGCGGATTCGTCTTCGTTTCGCAGATGCGCTCGAAACTCCCCGATGCGGTGGGAGGAGTGCTGTGGTTCGGGCTCGACGACGCGAACATGACCGTGTTCACCCCCGTATACTGCCAGACCGACAAGGTGCCCGTCCCCTACAGGCAGGGCAACGGCGACTGCGTGACCTTCTCGTGGGATTCGGGATTCTGGATCTACAACTGGGTGGCCGGCATGGTACGCCCCCGCTACAGCCTCATGGAGGGCGACATGCGCGCCGTGCAGAACACGCTGGAGGATACGTTTGCCGACGCGCAGAAGGGCATCGAAAGCACGGCCCTCGAGCTATGGCAGCAGGACCCGAAGAAGGCCCGCGAGTTTCTCTCCGCCTACACCTCGATGACGGCGCAGACGGCCGTAGACAGCTGGAAAAGGCTGGGCGAGTTCCTCATCGTGCGCTACAACGACGGGGTGGTGAAGCGCATGAAGGACGGGCAGATACAGCGTCCGGCCACGGGAAACACCGCGCCCCTCGACCGTCCGGGATACTCCGAGGACTTCCTCAGGCAGCTGGTGAAGGAAACGGGCGACCGCTACAGGGTGAAAGCGCTGAAGTGATGTCAAAGACCTCCGCCGGAAGGACTTGTCCGCTCAGATTCATGGTTCCGGGCGGACAGGTTCCGCATTTTTCGCGGCAGAAGAGAAATCTCTGCCGTGATTTTTTTTCTCTGCACAGTTCTGAATACCTGGGGCGAAAGTAGCGGGAATCTGCGGAACGGAGTTTGCAGACGTGCCCGGACGCGCAGAAATGTGCAGAAATTTGCAAAAATGTGCAGAAACGTGCAGAAACATGCAGGAATGTGCATGAAAAGCGTGCGTGCCGCCCCTCTTCTTCCTTACAGCCTTACAGTCTTACGGATTACAGTTTGCTTTTCTGAGATAAAGCTCCCTTTCATCAGCAAAAATATTAGTAAATAATTTTATAATATATATTATATATAAATATATTTATATATAATATATATTATAACCTCTATATTTCATCGGATACAGACGAATATCAGCTTTTTGTAATACTGTAATCTGTAAGTCTGTAAGGGCGTAAGGCTTTTTTGCGGAAGCGGCGCCGGGGGCACCGGTGGCGGCCGTTTCCCGGCAGGCCGAAAAAAAATCGTCCGGCTATAGGATTTCTCGAATAAAATTCTTATTTTTGTCTTCGCATAGACTGAATACCGGAAAACTAAAAAATAGCAACAGAAATCATGGAAAACGAAGAATTGATCAAGCAATGCACGGAAAAAGCCCAGTCGTGGCTTACTCCGGCTTATGATGCGGAAACACAGGCAGAAGTGAAGCGCATGCTGGAAAACCCCGACAAGACAGAACTCATCGACGCGTTCTACAAGGACCTGGAGTTCGGCACGGGAGGCCTGAGAGGCATCATGGGAGCAGGGTCGAACCGCATGAACATCTATACCGTGGGAGCCGCCACGCAGGGGCTTGCCAACTACCTGAACAAATGCTTCGCCGGCAAGGAAGGCATCTCGGTGGTGGTAGGGCATGACTGCCGCAACAACAGCCGCAAGTTCGCCGAAATCTCGGCCGACATCTTCTCGGCAAACGGCATCAAGGTGTATCTGTTCGACGACATGCGCCCCACTCCCGAAATGTCTTTCGCCATCCGTCATCTGGGATGCCAGAGCGGAATCAACATCACCGCCTCGCACAACCCGAAAGAATACAACGGATACAAGGCCTACTGGGACGACGGAGCGCAGGTGCTCGCTCCGCATGACACGGGCATCATCGAGGAGGTGAACAAGGTGAAGGTGGACGGCATCAGATTCGAGGGCAACAAGAGCCTGATCCAGATCGTGGGCAAGGACATCGACGACGAATACCTGAAAGAGGTTCACTCCATCTCGATCGACCCCGAAGTCATCAGACGCCAGAAAGACCTGAGCATCGTATACACCCCGCTCCACGGCACGGGCATGATGCTCATCCCCCAGTCGCTCAAGCTCTGGGGATTCGAGAACGTGCACTGCGTGCCCGAGCAGATGGTGAAGAGCGGCGACTTCCCCACCGTGGTTTCGCCGAACCCCGAAAACGCGGAGGCGCTGACGCTGGCCATCAAGCTGGCGAAGGAAATCGACGCCGACATCGTGATGGCTTCCGACCCCGACGCCGACCGCGTGGGAATGGCATGCAAGGACAGCAAGGGCGAATGGGTGCTCATCAACGGCAACCAGACCTGCCTGATCTTCCTCTACTACATCATCAAGAACCGCATCGCCACCGGCAAGATGAAGGGCAACGAGTTTATCGTGAAGACCATCGTGACCACCGAACTCATCAAGGCTGTGGCCGACAAGAACCATATCAAGATGATCGACTGCTATACGGGATTCAAGTGGATAGCCCGCGAAATCCGCCTGCGCGAAGGCAAGGAACAGTATATCGGAGGAGGCGAAGAAAGCTACGGATTCCTGGCCGAAGACTTCGTGCGCGACAAGGACGCCGTTTCAGCCTGCTCGCTGCTGGCCGAAATCTGCGCATGGGCGAAAGACCAGGGCAAGACGCTGTATGACGTGCTGATGGAAATCTATGTGGAATACGGATTCTCGAAAGAAGTCACCGTAAACGTGGTGAAGCCGGGAAAGACCGGAGCCGACGAAATCAAGGCGATGATGGACAACTTCCGCTCGTGCCCGCCGAAAGAGCTGGGAGGCTCGGAGGTGGTGCTGGTGAAAGACTACAAGACGCTGAAGGCTACCGACAGCCAGGGCAACGTCAGCGCGCTCGACATGCCCGAAACGTCGAACGTGCTCCAGTTCTTCACCGCCGACGGCACGAAGGTTTCCGTGCGCCCGTCGGGAACAGAGCCCAAAATCAAGTTCTACATGGAAATCAAGGGCGAAATGCAGTGCCCCAAATGCTATGCCGGAGCAACTGCTGACGCGATGGAAAAGATTGAGGCCGTGAAGAAGTCGCTGGGAATCTGACACCGGAAAAGAATTTTCTTGCATATTTGGCCGCCGTATGCCCTGAAAAGGTGTACGGCGGCCGTTTTTTTCGTTTATATCAGTAAAAAAGGGCGGAAAAAGTCCGGGTGTGAAGGGGAGCATGGAAGGAGGCGTGCCGGAATAAGCGGATGTTGAGAAACCGTTTATGCAAAGCCTGTCTGTCCGGAAACGCAGGCTAACGCGGATTTTCGCAGATGATTTATGCGCGGCTCGGAAAACGGCATCTGATAAACTGACAATAAAACACACTTGTTTCTTACGAATAATAATTTATTTGAAAAAAAAGTGTCATTTTATTTGTTTGTTTCAAAAAAGCCTTTACCTTTGCAAGTGTAAAACAACCGAAAAAAAGAAACAGAATGAAAGCAATTCATACACTGATTGTCCTGGCAGTCCTGCACATTATTCGCGTCGTGGTCGTCGAACCAAGAGGTGAGGGAGCTTCATGTATGTAGTTGCTTGCAGTGATATTGTACGAAAGCCTTTCTCACCCGAATGATGAGAGAGGCTTTTTAATTGAAAAACAGAAGGAAAATGAAACACCAGTTACGTAGCTCGATGAGTACCGAAGGCCGGCGGATGGCCGGAGCACGCGCCTTGTGGAAGGCCAACGGCATGAAAGAAGAAATGATGGGAAGGCCCATTATAGCCATAGTCAACTCGTTCACCCAGTTTGTGCCGGGGCATACGCACCTGCACGCAATCGGCCAGCAGGTGAAGGCGGAAATTGAAAGGCTGGGATGCTTTGCCGCAGAGTTCAACACGATAGCCATTGACGACGGAATCGCCATGGGACACGACGGGATGCTGTATTCGCTCCCCTCGCGCGACCTGATAGCAGACAGCGTGGAGTATATGGTCAACGCGCACAAGGCAGACGCAATGGTCTGCATCTCGAACTGCGACAAGATAACTCCCGGGATGCTGATGGCCGCCATGCGCCTGAACATCCCCGCCGTGTTCGTGTCGGGAGGGCCGATGGAAGCCGGCGAATGGAAGGGGCAGCACCTCGACCTGATCGACGCGATGATCAAGTCGGCCGACCCTACGGTGAGCGATGAGGAGGTGTTCCAGATCGAGCGCCGCGCCTGTCCCGGATGCGGAAGCTGCTCGGGAATGTTCACGGCAAACTCGATGAACTGCCTGAACGAGGCCATCGGACTTGCCCTGCCGGGAAACGGAACCGTGGTGGCCACACACGCCAACCGCAGCCGCCTGTTCAAGGACGCGGCCGAACTGATCGTGAAGAACGCCTGCAAATACTACGGGGAGGGCGACGAGAGCGTGCTTCCGCGGAGCATAGCCACACGCGAGGCGTTTCTGAACGCCATGACGCTCGACATCGCCATGGGAGGCTCTACCAACACCGTGCTCCATCTGCTGGCAATCGCCCACGAAGGCGGGGTGGACTTCCGCATGGATGACATCGACATGCTGTCGCGCCGCGTGCCCTGCCTCTGCAAGGTGGCTCCCAATACTCAGAAATACCACATACAGGACGTGAACCGTGCGGGGGGAATCATGAACATCCTCGCGGAGCTGGCAAAGGGAGGGCTGCTCGACACTTCGGCGAAGCGCGTAGACGGAATGACGCTGGCCGAGGCCATCGCAAAATACGACATCTGCAAGCCGGCCTCTGAAATCGACCCCGAAGCCAGGCGCATCTACTCGAGCGCGCCCGGAGGAAAGTTCAGCACCGAGATGGGCTCCCAGCAGAACGAATACAAGGAATTCGACACAGACCGTGAGGCCGGATGCATCCGCGACCTGAAGCATGCCTATTCGGCCGACGGAGGCCTGGCCGTGCTGAAAGGAAACATCGCGCAGGACGGATGCGTGGTGAAGACCGCCGGAGTGGACGAGAGCATCTGGAAGTTCTCAGGCCCCGCCAAGGTGTTCGACTCGCAGGAAGCGGCCTGCGAAGGCATACTCGGAGGCAAGGTGAAGAGCGGCGACGTGGTGGTCATCACCCACGAAGGCCCTAAGGGAGGGCCCGGAATGCAGGAGATGCTTTATCCCACCTCCTACATCAAGTCGAAGCACCTGGGCAAGGAATGCGCCCTCATCACCGACGGGCGTTTCAGCGGAGGCACGTCGGGACTGAGCATCGGACACATCTCGCCCGAAGCCGCGGCCGGAGGAAACATCGGAAAAATCGTTGACGGCGACATCATTGATATAGACATCCCCAACCGCTCGATCAGCGTGAGGCTGACCGACGAGGAGCTGGCCGCAAGGCCCATGGCGCCTCTCACGCGCAGCCGGAAGGTGTCGAAGGCGCTCAAGGCTTACGCAAGCATGGTCAGCTCGGCCGACAAGGGGGGAGTCAGGATTGTTGAATGATAAAATCAAAAGTAGGTATGAAAGAAAAGATAACAGGTTCTGAGGCTTTGATGCGCTCGCTGGAGCATGAAGGGGTGAAGACGATTTTCGGATACCCCGGAGGAGCGATCATGCCCGTTTTCGATGCGTTGTACGACCATCTCGACAAGCTCAACCACGTGCTGGTGAGGCACGAGCAGGGAGCTGCACATGCGGCGCAGGGCTTTGCGCGGGTTTCGGGAAAGGTGGGGGTGTGTCTGGTCACCAGCGGACCCGGAGCCACGAACACGATTACCGGAGTGGCCGACGCCATGATCGACAGCACCCCGATTGTGGTGATTGCCGGACAGGTAGGCGCAGGACTGCTGGGAACCGACGCTTTTCAGGAAGTCGACCTGGTGGGCGTCACCCAGCCTATAACCAAATGGAGCTACCAGATACGGCGCGCCGAGGATGTGGCATGGGCGGTGGCCAGGGCATTCTATATCGCGCGGAGCGGACGGCCGGGACCGGTGGTGCTCGACTTCGCGAAGAACGCGCAGACTGAAATGACCGAATACGAGCCGGTTGACCTCGACTTTATCCGGAGCTACGACCCCGATCCCGAAACCGACCCGAAGATGGTGGCCGAAGCCGTGCGCCTCATCAACGAGGCGCAGAAGCCGCTGGTGCTCGTGGGCCAGGGCGTGGAGCTGGGCAACGCGCAGGAAGAGCTCCGGGCGTTTGTAGAAAAGGGCGACATGCCTTGCGGATGCACCCTGCTGGGACTTTCGGCTCTGCCGAGCGGACACAGGCTGAACAAGGGGATGCTGGGCATGCACGGCAACCTGGGGCCCAACGTGAAAACCAACGAATGCGACGTGCTGATAGCTGTAGGAATGCGCTTTGACGACCGCGTGACGGGAAAGCTCGAAACGTATGCAAGGCAGGCGAAGGTCATCCATCTCGACGTGGACCCCTCCGAAATCGGCAAGAACGTGCCGGCGGACGTACCGGTGCTGGGCAACTGCAAGCGCACGCTGGCTCTGCTCACCGAACTGGTACAGCCGCAGAAGCATACGGAATGGATCGAGAGCTTCAAGCCTTACGAAGAGAAAGAGTTCGAGCAAGTCATCAGGAAGGAGGTATTCCCCGCCCAAGGCCCCGTCAACATGGGCGAGGTTGTTCATGCGGTGAGCGAGGCCACGCGGAACGAAGCGGTTCTCGTTACAGACGTGGGCCAGAACCAGATGATGGCCTGCCGGTATTTCCGCTTTACGAAGAGCAGGAGCATCGTCACTTCGGGAGGCATGGGCACGATGGGATTCTGCCTGCCCGCCGCCATCGGAGCCACTTTCGGATGCCCGGAACGCACCGTGTGCGCATTCATGGGCGACGGGGGCCTGCAGATGACCATGCAGGAGCTGGGCACCGTGATGGAGCAGCAGGTTCCGGTGAAGATGATTCTGCTCAACAACAACTACCTGGGCAACGTGCGCCAGTGGCAGGCCATGTTCTTCAACCGGCGCTATTCGTTCACTCCGATGATGAATCCCGACTATATGCTGGTGGCTTCTGCCTACGGGATACCGTCGCGGAGGGTGACCGGGCGCGAAGAGCTCGAAGACGCCATACAGGAGATGATCTCCGCCGAAGGGCCCTTCCTGCTCGAGGTATGTGTGGTTGAGGAAGGAAACGTGCTTCCGATGACTCCTCCGGGAAGTTCAGTCAATTATATGTTAATGGAATGTTGATTCGGATAGGATATGGAAAATAAGACATTGTATACGATAATCGTTCATTCGGAGAACCTCGCGGGAACGCTGAACCAGATAACGGCCGTGTTCACCCGCCGCCAGATCAATATCGAGAGCCTGAACGTGTCGGCGTCGTCCATCAAGGGAGTGCACAAGTACACGATAACCTGCTGGACAACCGAAGACATCGTGGAGAAGGTGGTGAGGCAGATCGAGAAGAAGATTGACGTGATCCAGGCGCATTATTTCACCGACGCGGAAATATTCCAGCGCGAAGTGGCCATGTATAAGGTTTCGATGCCCGAGTTTCAGGCCAATCCCGAGGCCTCGAAGGTGATACGCAGGTTCAGCGCGCACATCGTGGAGGTGAACCCCACGTTCGCCATCGTGGAGAAGGTGGGGATGAGCAGCGAGATAACGGCCTTGTTCCAGAACCTGAAGGACCTGAACTGTGTGCTTCAGTTCGTGCGCTCGGGGCGCGTGGCCGTTTCCACCAGCTGCTTCGAGCGGGTAAACGAATACCTGGCGCATCGCGAAGAACGCTACAGAAACGGAAAATGATTCACCTGAAAAACAGTTGTACGATATGGATGGAAATGACAAAGTCGGAACGTATCAGTTTGTGGCCGAACCCTTTCATGTGGACTTCGCCGGACGCCTCACGATGGGGGTGCTCGGAAACCACCTGCTGAACTGCGCGGGCTTTCATGCCGCAGAGCGCGGCTTCGGGATTGCGGAGCTGAACGAAAACCATTACACGTGGGTGCTGTCGCGCCTGGCCGTCGAGCTGGAGGATATGCCCCGGGCTTACCAGAAGTTCAGCGTGCAGACGTGGGTCGAAAATGTATACAGGCTCTTTACCGACCGCAATTTTGCCATCCTCGACGAAAAGGGGAGGCCGCTCGGGTATGCCCGCTCCGTGTGGGCGATGATCAGCATGGAAACGCGCAGGCCCGCCGACCTGCTCACCCTGCACGGGGGAGCCATAACGGGATATGTCTGCGACAAGGAATGCCCCATCGACCGGCCGGGACGCATCAAGGTGAGCGGGGGAAGCCCGGAGGCCGAGTATCAGACAAAATACAGCGACATCGACATCAACGGACACGTGAACAGCATCAAGTATATCGAGCATATCCTCGACCTGTTTCCGCTGGACATGTTCCGCAAGAAGACGGTGCGGCGCTTCGAGATGGCCTACGTGGCCGAAAGCTATTACGGCGACAGGCTCACGTTCTTCCGCGAGCGGAAAGGCGAGAACGAATACGATATGGAAGTAAAGAAGAACGGCTCGGAAGTGGCCGTTCGGAGCAAAGTGATATTCAGTTAACTAAAGTTTTAATAACGGCGGCTTATGCCGCGTAAAAAGATTGTAAAATGGCACAAATGAATTTTGGAGGGGTTATTGAAAACGTGATAACCCGCGAAGAGTTTCCATTGGAAAAAGCGCGTGAAGTATTGAAGAACGAAACGATAGCCGTCATCGGATACGGCGTGCAGGGGCCGGGCCAGTCGTTGAACCTCCGTGACAACGGGTTCAATGTCATCGTGGGCCAGCGCCAGGGAAAAACCTACGAGAAGGCCGTGGCCGACGGATGGGTGCCGGGCGAAACGCTGTTCAGCATCGAAGAGGCTTGCGAAAGGGGCACCGTCATCATGTGCCTGCTCTCGGATGCGGCGGTAATCTCCGTATGGCCCGCCATCAAGCCCCATCTGACCGCCGGAAAGGCGCTCTACTTCTCGCACGGGTTCGCCATCACATGGAACGACCGCACCGGAGTGGTTCCTCCCAAGGATATCGACGTGATTATGGTTGCCCCGAAAGGCTCGGGAACATCGCTGCGCACCATGTTCCTCGAAGGCAGAGGCTTGAACTCTTCGTATGCTATCTATCAGGACTTTACCGGGAAAGCTTACGACCGCACCATCGCGCTCGGCATCGGCATCGGCTCGGGATACTTGTTTGAAACCACTTTCCAGCGCGAGGCCACCTCTGACCTGACGGGCGAACGAGGCTCGCTGATGGGCGCTATCCAGGGCCTGCTGCTCGCCCAGTACGAAGTGCTGCGCGAAAACGGGCATACTCCCTCGGAGGCATTCAACGAAACCGTAGAAGAGCTTACCCAGTCGCTCATGCCTCTCTTCGCCAAGAACGGCATGGACTGGATGTATGCAAACTGCTCTACCACGGCGCAGCGCGGCGCGCTCGACTGGATGGGCCCGTTCCACGATGCCATCAAGCCCGTGGTTCAGAAGCTGTATGAAAGCGTGAAGAGCGGCCACGAGGCGCAGATCTCGATCGACAGCAACTCGAAGCCCGACTATCGCGACAAGCTGAACGCCGAGCTGAAGGCTCTGCGCGAGAGCGAAATGTGGCAGACCGCCGTTACCGTGCGCAAGCTCCGTCCGGAAAACAATTGATGGAAGTTTCCGGATATGATGATAAAAAAAGGCTGTTCCGCTTTCGTGCGGAGCGGCCTTTTTCGTATCTTTGAGCCTGATAAAATGGATAATGACCGTTGTGCTTATGAAAAGATATTTGCTCTTGTTTGCCGTTTCCTTCTGCTTTTGCCTGGCGGGGCTTGCGCAGAGCCTGGAACGGACTGTGCGCCAAAGACTGGAAACTTTCTTCGGCAACTATGAAACGCTGTACGCCGAAATCGGAAGATGCGGGCTGGAAAGTTTTGAGCTGGACAACGAGAAGAAAACGCTCAAGGTATATGCGAATGCGGCCTTCGGATACCAGCCCTTCACGGAAGAGAACACCTCGGCTATCTACCGCTCGCTGAAGCAGGTTCTTCCCGGCCCGGTGAACTACTATTCGCTCCAGGTGTTTGCCGACGGGCAGCCGATAGAGAATCTGGTGCCGAACGCTTTCCGCAGGAAGAAGGACAAGTCGAGGCTCTACGGAAAGGCCGACTACAAGGGAAGCCCGTGGGTGAAGAACGTGTCGCGCCCTTTCGACATCACCCAGGGCCTTCAGAACCGGCATGTGGCCGTGTGGCAGAGCCATGGGAAATTCTACAAGAACGACCGTGACGAATGGAGGTGGCAGCGCCCCCGGCTGTTCTGCACGACCGAGGACTTGTTCACCCAGTCGTTCGTCGTCCCTTACCTTATCCCCATGCTTGAAAATGCCGGAGCGGTGGTGTTCACTCCCCGCGAACGCGACTGGCAGAGGCATGAGGTGATTGTTGACAACAATACTTGCCCTCCCGGAAGCCGCTACCTGGAGGTGGAGGATAAGGGATACAGATGGGCAGACACCGGCATCCCCGGCTTTGCGCAGAAATACCGGGAGTATCCCGACAATCACAATCCCTTCACGGACGGCACGGCGCGCTTCATAGCAACCCAGTCGAAGCCCGAGAAGGCTTTTGCCGAGTGGATTCCCGACATCCCGGAAAAAGGCAGGTATGCCGTTTACGTAAGCTACCAGACATTGCCCGAGAGCGTTGACGACGCGAAATACCTGGTGTTCCACAACGGGGGAGTGTCTGAGTTTAAGGTCAACCAGCGGATGGGAGGAGGAACGTGGGTTTATCTGGGCACTTTTGAATTCGACAAGGGCATGAACGACTACGGGATGGTGGTGCTGAGCAATGAAAGTTCACGCAAGGGAGTTGTATGTGCCGATGCGGTGCGCTTCGGAGGAGGAATGGGCAATATTTCGCGGGGCGGAAAGGTGAGCGGCCTGCCCCGCTATCTTGAAGGGGCGCGCTATTCGGCGCAATGGGCGGGGATGCCTTATGAGGTGTATAGCAAGAGCGGAGGAAAGAACGATTATACCGACGACATCAATGCGCGCTCGCTCATGCTCAACTATCTGAGCGGAGGCTCCGTGTATAACCCCGCGGAAGAGGGGTTGAAAGTGCCGTTTGAATTGTCGCTGGCCCTGCATTCGGATGCCGGATACAGGGAAGACGGCTCGCTGGTAGGATCTCTGGGCATCTATACCACCGGCTTCAATGATGGGAAGCTGAATTGCGGCATCTCGCGCTATGCCTCGCGCGATCTGGCCGATATGGTGCTGACGGGTCTCCAGCGCGACATCGCCTCACGTTTCGGAATACGCTGGAACCGGCGAGGCATGTGGAACCGGAATTATAGCGAAACGCGCTTGCCGGCCGTGCCCTCCATGATTCTCGAACTGCTTTCTCACCAGAACTTTGCCGACATGAAGCTGGGGCATGACCCGAGGTTTAAGTTCGTGGTGGGCAGGTCTGTCTACAAGTCGGTATTGAAATACGTGGCGGAGATGCACGGCACGGACTATACGGTCCAGCCTCTGCCGGTCAGCCATTTCGCCGTCCGCGAGGGAGAGAAGAAAAATACATTCGTTCTGCGGTGGACCGGAACCGAAGATGTGCTCGAGCCTACCGCACGCCCCCAGGGTTATATCGTCTATACGCGTGTGGGGTATGGAGGCTTTGACAACGGCGTGTACGTGCGGAAGCCTGAATATACCGTGAAGGTCGAGCCGGGACTCGTATACAGCTTCAAGGTGACCGCGGTCAATAAGGGAGGCGAAAGCTTCCCGTCGGAAATCCTTTCGGCTTACAAGGCCAGAAGAAGCCGGGGAACGGTGCTTATAGTCAATGCTTTCGACAAGGTGAGCGCTCCGGCCTCCGTAGAGTCGCCTCTGATGGAGGGCTTTGACCTTCAGGCGGATCCGGGACTTTCTTATCAGAGCACGCCCGTCTTCTGCGGACTCCAGCAGAGCTTCGACCGGAGCCGGATGGGAATCGAAACAGCCGGCGGACTGGGGTTCAGCGGCGATGGCATGGAGGGCCGTCTGATAGCCGGAAACACGTTCGATTATGTGTTTGTACATGGCAAGTCGATACAGCGTGCCGGAAGGTATTCATTCGTGTCTTGCAGCGATGAAACGGTCGAGAGCGGAAGCGTGAATCTTGAAGACTACAGGATGGTGGATGTGGTTTGCGGAGCGGACGACAGAGGCTTTTCTTCTGATTTCAGGCATGCCCTGCTCCGGTATTGCAATGCCGGAGGCCGGTTGTTCGTCAGCGGATCCAGGCTGAAGAAGAGTCTGGTGCAGGATGACTTTGGCGCAAAGGTGCTGAAGTGCAAGGACGGAGGCACTTTCAGCAACCTGAACGGCAGGGATTTGTCGGGAGCCAATGTCCGCTTCTCCTTGGCGGGCCGTGCCAATGAACAGATTTATGCCGTGCCTTCCATCCAGTGCGTGCTTCCCGTTTCCGGAAGCTATTCCGCGTTTGTCTATACCGAAGGGAATTATGGCACGGGAGTCGTGTACAGAGGCAAGGATTACAGGACATTTGTGCTGGGCTTCCCGTTCGAGTGCATTCAGGATGTTGCGGCGCGCGACCATGTGATGCAGGCCGTTCTGAATACGTTGCTGAAGAAAAGATAAGCGATAAACCGTTTTAAATAATGAATTTTATGAATGCAGATTTTTTGGAAATCATCAAGACCAGGCGCAGCTGCCGGAAATACAGGCCCGACCAGATTACGGACGAAGAGTTGCAGGCGGTTCTCGAGGCTGGCACTTATGCTCCCACTTCAAGAGGCTTGCAGGCTCCCTTTATCGTTGCGGTGCAGAATGAAGAGCAGCGCGCGGAACTGGCGGCGATGAATGCGGAGATTATGGGAGTGGCTTCCAATCCTTATTATGACGCTCCTGTCTATGTGCTTGTTTTTGCTCCTTCCGATGCTCCCAATCCGGTGCAGGACGGGAGCTGCGTGCTTGAAAACATGATGCTTGCCGCCCATTCCATCGGCTTGGGAAGCTGCTGGATCCATAGGGAAAAAGAGATGTTTGCTACCGAGAGGGGCAGAAGGCTGATGAAGAGCTGGAGGCTTCCCGACGGACTGGCGGGTATCGGCGGGCTGGCTTTGGGTTATCCGCAGGGCGATCCTTCTCCGGCCAAACTGAGAAAAGAAGGATACTTCCGCATTGTCCGCTGAAGAAGCGGGGTAAAAAAAGACACTCCCGACAATCTCTATTGCCGGGAGTATCACAACACAAAAACTAAACTAGACTTAGTCTTTGATATGTGATACTCCGCTCTGTAAATCAGTGGATTGCGATTGATATTTTTTCATTGACTGGAATGAAAGTGGAATGAAATGCAGTCATGCGCTGTCGAAAAAACGGTTTTCGTGTATCATGTCGGATAGTTTTTTATATTTGCATTCAAATAGTCTGTACAATTCTTGCCTTTCGTGTATGTTCAAGAAAAAGGAAATATCGGAAACCGCTATAATGGGCATGGTCTATCAGATAAGATACCTTATCGATGAAAAGAATGTCAGCGATAAAGCCTTGGGCAGCCATCTTGCTGACATGCTTTCCGATCTGGGCATAAGGGTTGATTATGTGCCCACCCCAAAACCGTGGGAGATGACAAGGAAAAAGTAGTCATTTCAGCAATTTGTTTTAATAAATTCCCAAGTTTCTTTGGGAAGCCAACCTTGTCTATTGTCTGTTATTTCAGTAATGAAGAATCTTAACTTGGGTATTTTCTTTATAACTTCATCTGCAATGAAGTTTGCATTCCTATCGCTTGCAATAATGAAAGTTAATGCCATATCTTTTTTGAAATCCCCTATGTTGCTGAATATGGATTTTAGCATTCCATCTAATTCTTCATCATCCAGTTCGTCATGCAAGTTGTATGAGAATATATATGTTTTCATATCTAAGATTTATATAAAAGACCTTTGCAATTGATTATATTGGAAATTAAATCAAAGTGCTTGTTGCTGCGTTGAATGAGTTTGTCTATAGCTCTGTCTATAAGTTGTTGCAGATTTGAATCCATTCTGATTTTGTTTAATCCTTTAATTTCATAAATTGAGTCCGCTAACTGATTCAAACATTTTGACGCTTCTTCAAAAGCCGTATCATTATCCTTTCCTTCTGACGATAGTATAAGGTTGATTACTAATTGGAAAATATTATTCATTTTTTTCAATATGCTTTCTTCCAGTTCTTCTGCAACATCATCTTTTTCTTCTTTTCCGTCTTGTTCTGAAAAGCTCACATACTTTAGCTTATTTACATTGTGATAGTTGAACAACTTCAATTTCTCAATGTTTATGTCCATCAGCAGCATGTAGATTTCTGCAACATATTTTAATGTATTGATTGAGCACATAGGTTTGTTATTCTTTATTTCCCGAAGTAAGCAATTTAATCAATCCGGACAATAGATTTTTATTTTCTTCCGCTGATTTTTTTATTTTATTTATTGTTCCTTCGGCGATGTTGTTAAATTCCTTTGTTTTGCTATTTACCGTATCTTGGAATTGGGCATTCAGATTTGAAATGTTTTTCTCAATTTCTGACAGGATTTTGTTCGTTTCATTCTTTAGCTTGCTCAATTCTTCGTTGGTTTGTTTGTTTAAATCTTTTACTTTCTTTTCATATAATAGTTCTATTTCATGAGATGTATTCTTTGCTTTCTCTGAAATATCTCCAATCTGGCTGAGATATTCTCTCCCTTGTTTCTGCATCTCGTCTACCTTGAAAATAGAATATATGGAGAAAATCAGAAAGACAATGGTTAAAAGCCCTGCCCATAACGAAAGAAGAGAAAAGTCATTCTGTATTTTATTGTATTGCATCTCTAACATTGCAGACATCGCATCGTTTCTTTCATTAATTTTATATACAACGCTTTCATGTATCAGTTTTAAAGAATCATTTTTGGAGGACAGTGATTTTAAATAGTTTTCCGTTTCTTGGCAGAATTCAGTATGCATCCTTATAATTTCTTGTTGGCTGTCATTGTAATTTTTGCTGAAAAGGCAGAACAGACCTATTGTAACGACTGTGCAAACAATAATTGATATTAGAAATTTGGATTTATAGAATCCTGTTTTTGATTTATTGATATAATGGGCACAATTCTTTATATCGCATTGTTCATCCGTCTTCATCTTGTAATGTTATTAATTATACATATTGTTGCTTGTCTTTTTATATTTTTTAGTATCTCTCAAAAATAAATTATGGAATCTATGATGTTTGTTGTTCCCATGATTTTATCCGATTAACCTTTCATTTTAAACGTCGCAAGTTCCGCTTTCAACTTTTTGTTTTTGTATTCCGGAGCTAATATTGATTTACATTGGTAAGCATTCCGTCTTCAAAATCCAAGTCTAAGCTATAATCATCATTTATTTCATACTTCCAGTTTTCATGTACAGTGCCTAAAGATGTGCGCATATCTGCTCTATCAGGTTTTCCTAATAAAATCTTTACGGAGTCTTTAGACATTCCATTATGTATTGTTGCTCGTCCTTTTTTGCCAACAACTTCTATATATTGAATGTCGGCAGGTTCTGTCACCATTGTATAAATATCATGTATCGTTTCAATGGCATATTCCATTTTTTTCTTTTGGTTATGCTCGTACAATGATGTTGCCAACAATGTGATAAGGCAACCTATCACTACACCTATCAGAATTAATACTGCTTTGTTCATTTTACTTGTATTTTGATTTTATCCGATTAGTCTTTCATTTTTGAACATCGCCAGTTCCGCTTCCAGCCTTTTGTTTCTGGCTTCAAGGTCGCCGAGCTTTTCCTTGTAGTTGTTGACGGTTTCCTGCAAGAGGGCTATCGTGTCGATGAGCTTGCCCAGCCGTTCGTTTCCGGCTTCGGACGGCTGTTCTTCTGCAATGAGCATTTCGCCCTTGCCGCAGATTAGCCAATCTATATTGATGTCGCAAAAATGCGATGCAAGCCTATAAATAAGCTCAAAATCTATGGTGTTGCTTTTTTTATTGCAATATTTATTTAGTGTGGAATAGCTAAAACCTATCTCTTTTGATAATGAACGCTGGTTTAATGATTTATAATTCATTAAGAGTTCCATGCGCTTAATGAATTCATTGTTTATCTCTTCTTTATTCATAATAATCTTTCTACTAAATGTTAAAAATATCAATACTGCGATATTAATTAGGCTGAATGTTTCTATATATCGCAATATTGCTATATATTTGCAATACAATCAATCACACATACAAATATAGAAAATAAAAGCATGAAACCAAAGATGAAAACAACTGCGCTTCATTCCCGTTTCTGCCTTGCAAGCAGGTCAAGGGCTTTTGCAAGGCTTTCGATAGTCCTCTGCTGGCTTCCGATGATTTCTTGTGGGGTCGGTACGGGTTCTTCCGGTTTTTGTGTGTCGGGGGTGAGCAGCATTTCGCCCTTGCCGCGCAGAAGCCATTCGGCGGAGATATTCTCGAATGTGAGCAAGATTGATGTTACTGTGTTTAGGCTAACCTCTCTAACTCCGTTAAGTTGGTTAGAAAATGTGTTGTCCTTTAAACCACATTTTATCGCAAAGGCTCTTGCACTAAGACCTGAATAATCAATAAGTTCTTTAATTCTTGAAATCATAGCAAAATCAATGAAGTAATTCTACATAAATGTTAAATACTCTCAAATGAGAGTAAATGGCAAGATAAAAATTTGTAAATACTCTCATTTGTGAATACATTTGCAACACAATCAATCACACATACAAATATAGAAAATAAAAGTTGAAAAGGAAATGGCAATGGACAAAAGTTATTACGAGAGGGAAGCCGAGGAATTGAGGAACGAAATCGCGGAAGTTGAGTCCTTGACGGAAAGGGAAATGCAGGAGCGTTTCAACACAGACGACGGCAAGGACGAGTTCCTTGAGTTTCTCCATAACGAGCTCCGGATTGCCGAGACGCACGTCCGCGAACGGGAGGACGATGAGGACTATGACGAGTGGGACGACCACGGCTTCGCAAGCGAAGCGGACTACATGAGATACAGGTTCGGATAAATGATTCCGGCGATATAAGAAAGTCAAACCGATAAACAGTTTAAAACCAGAAATTATGGCACAAGTAAAGACAAAATTCGAGAGCGGCGAGAAAGTATGGACGCTGAACGGGGGCAAAGCCTTCGAGTTTGAAATCGGCAGGACAGTGGTTTCTTTGGAAGAGGACTCTTCCGTTTCCGTGTCCTATTTTGAGAAGGGCAAGCCTTATCTGGAATCCTTTCCGGAAAGCATGTGCTTCGCCAGCCTTGACGAGCTGAAGGAGTACGTCTTCAGCTGAGTCTGAATCTCCCGGTGCGGCCTGACCGCCTATCCGGGAACGAAAGAGAAGAGTTCCTTGACATGTTTACGCTGACAGGCGTGCCCGAAAGGGCATAGTAATTCACCGTGGATAGCGGGCGGCCTGACAGATTTAAGAATTTGCGCAATTCGGTCCGCATTTGCGGGCTTTAGGTGATATTGACGGGGGGAGCTCGGCGGAAGAGCGTCACAGTCCGAGGGCAAAGGGTGTGAAAGCCGGCGGTTCGAATCCGCCTCCCCGTCCGAAGTTTAACGATAAAGAATCATTTGCAGTATGACAGAATTAGAGTCATTGGGTTCGGTGGCGGAAGCCATCAGGCCGATACAGTACGGAGTCATGTTCGTGTGGGTGCTGTCCGCATGGGCATTTTTCATGTTCTCCCCGTTTCTGATTCATGAGATATGGAGGTCGTGCAGGAAGAGGGAGCCGTTCAATTTCAGAGGGGCCAGATGCTGGTGTCCGGTCGCGATAGGCGCTCTGGTCATTTCTTCCGTACTTTTTGCGGTCCAGTTCCTGCTTCTAATGCTTCAGAAGTTCCTGTGTTTTGCTGACGGCCTCTGAAAGGCAGTCCTCCGTATGCCTTTCAAAGTTCCTGAACGCTTCGTCATACCTGTTGCATTTTTCCAATGGGGTCCGTGACTTGTCGGATATGATTAAGGCAAGTGTCGAATGGAGGTTCATGGATTCCTTGGTCAGCAGGCTGTAGGTCTCGTAAAGGTTCCTGTCCAGATAGAGGCGCATCGTCAGGTCGTGCCGTTTCAGTGTCCGGAGCGGTTCGGATGCCATTCTGTCCAGTTCTTCGGGACGGACGCTTCCTTCAAGACAACCGGCTAGCGGAATGTCCTTCATGGACGCTCTGAACAAATGGAACGCGTTGACGAATGTAGAGATTGAGCTGACTGAATGTGAATAGAACGTGGTGTACTTGAGCTCTCTCTTTTTGATGCTCAGTTTGTACATTTCCCTTGAATAGAAACCTATGATTCCGATTATCAGTGCGGACAGTTCCCCGTTGTCCGAAATCCAGTCGAGAATCATTTCAATGCACTGCTTCATAATTTCTTGATTTTTGTTTTACAGAGTAAAATTAAGAAATCCTTCCGGTTCCCGCAAGACGGAGGTTTTCCGGAAGGAAATGCCGGATAGTCCAGCGGGTGGACGGCATGTTGCTCATGTCTGCAGGCGGTTCGACTCCGCCTTCCGGCCCCAATTTAAATCATACAGGTATGAAGATTATTTCGGTTATATGCGTATGCGCCTATGTGGCGGTACTGTTCACGATCCGCAATCTGGATTTGTGGTTTTGGATTTCTTCCGTGTGCTTCATCGCGGCCCTTGTCCCCGTTCTGGCACGGCTGGACAGGAAGGAGCGCGGGAAGCCCGGAAGCAGCTATGAGGATTTCGTTGAATTTTTGGAAAAGGAGGACAAGGTATGAGTTCGGAAGAATGCAGGAAGCCCATCGCGCCGACGCTGCGCGCGATGGAGGTCGGTACGGAGGAAGCGTTCCCCATCCGGCAGAGGGTGTCGCTGTACAATACGATTTCCTCGCGTATGGACAAGGAACGTGCCTCCGGCATGTCGTGGACGATCAGGTCCGACCGGAACAAGGGTACGGTTACGGTGAAGAGGGTGAGCTGACATGGTGTACACTTTGAACGGCAGGCTTATGATGACGACGCTGTATGACAATACCGCAGAGATTCTGCTTGAAAACATCCTTCTCGCGATGGAAGACGAGTATTTCTCGAAAGACCTGAGCGCGAAGATTGTCGGAGGGGAGGGCAGGCTGCGGAGGCTGATAGAGCAGAACAGGATACGTTCGGAGAAGCGCAGCCTGGGACAGAACGGGAAATGGTTCTGCCGTGCCGGCGACGTGCTCCGCAACTGTTCGGCAAGGAAGGCGAAGAAGAAGGGCAAGAAAAGGAAGGCATAACCATAAGCCCGTGAGGGTCATGTTTTTTCTACTTAAATGTTAAATTATCAACTTTTATTTTCTATGGACGGCCGCCTGTGAAGGCCGCCCGTTCCGACGGGTACTTGGTTCAAGGGAAGAACGCCGGATTGTTTGGTTCCCATTGTTTTTTCATGTTATAGTTAGTGTGCATCCGGAGGTTGCGGGTTCGAGTCCCGCAGTACCCACAACCCGTGTTTGGGCGCATGTCCGCACATGTCCGGGAGTAGGGCGAAGATGGCGCAGGATTACACCGCACGGCATCGGTCAGCCGCTGACTCCATCTGAAAGGTGACACGAAACCGGACGGACATGCTTTGTTCCGTTGGGTCAAAAAGGCATGAAAATGGCGAAGCTACCGTTTGCACATCTTGTCGCCAACGGCTATATCTATAGATGTAATCAATTGAATGTCAAACTGATAAATTGTAATTTATGGAAACGAAGAAGAATGCGCAGGAAGTTCATGCGGAATCTGATGCCGGCATGGACGGAAAGCTGGCAGGAATCCGTACCTTGAAGGCAAACGAGATAGAGTGCCGAATCGGTACAATCAATGAGAAAGGATGTACATTGTTGCTGTACAAGGATGCCCGTGTGGATATGAGGCTGCTTGATGAGGTGTTCGGACCAATGAACTGGAAGAGATGCCACGAAGTTGTGAACGGGAACCTTTTCTGTACCATATCCGTCTACGATGAACAGAAGAAGGAATGGGTAAGCAAGCAGGATGTCGGAACGGAATCCAATACCGAGAAGGAGAAGGGGCAGGCGTCGGATGCGTTCAAGCGAGCCGGATTCAACTGGGGAATAGGGCGCGAACTCTATTCAGCGCCTTTTATCTGGGTTAAACTTGAACCGGGTGAAATCAGCAAGAACGCTTCGGGCAGATGTTCAACTTACACCAAATTCTCTGTAAGTGAAATTGAATATGACGGAAACAGAGAAGTAAGCAAGTGCATAATCATTGACGACAAGGGCAATGAAAGGTTCAGTTTTCCTGCCAGGAAGCAGCAGCCTCGGCAGCAAAATCCTAACGTGTTTACAGGGAAGCAGCTGAAGGATGCCGTTGCAGAGGTTAAGGCATGTCAGAGCAGGTATGCGATTAATGAAGTATGGAAAAAGTATTCAGTTCTCCAGCAGAATATGGAGTTCAGGAACGCAACAATGGAAATGTGTAAAAAATATCCGGAATGATAGAATTGGTTAAGTCGGGTGTGGTTTTCAATGAAGAAAGTCACACCTATTTCTTGGGGGGCAGGCAGCTCTCGGGAATAACAGGAATGATTAGAAGGCAGCTGTTTCCGAACAAGTACAAGGAGATACCGCAGCACATACTCGAACGCGCTGCTGAGAGAGGTACAAGAGTTCACCACGAATGCCAGTTTGTTGACACAACAGGATTTGAGCCTGAAAGCCAGGAAGCGATGAACTATCTCCTTCTTCGGACGGGTGCAGGGTATAGGGCTCTCGCAAATGAATATACGGTATCTGACGGGGAAAACTTCGCTTCCAACATTGACTGTGTGTGGGAGAAAAATGAAAAGATTGCCCTTATGGATATAAAGACAACCTATGCACCGGACGAAGAGTACCTTGCATGGCAGCTGTCCATTTATGCCTATTTCTTTGAATTGCAGAATCCGCATCTTAAGGTAGACAGCCTGTTCGGTGCGTGGCTTTACAATGAAAAGTCAGAACTTATTCCGCTTGAACGTAAATCTGACGAGAAGGTCAAGAGATTGCTTCAGTGTGAGATTGAGGGCAAGCGCTACTTGGATACAGAAACAGCAACTGAATACAGGAAAGATGAAGTACAGCTGTTGCCGAAGGATGTGATAAACAAATATCTTGAAGCTGTGGCTGAAGTAGAGAAGATACAGCAGTTCATTGACGGTTTCAAAGACACGTTGAAACGTGCCATGATTGAACATGAGGTCAAATCGTGGGACACCGGATGCCTTAAAGCTACCATAACGCCTGCGGCAACGAAGAGAACTTTCGATGCGAAGAAATTCCAGTCGGACCATCCGGAACTGTACAGACAATACGTCAAGGAAACCGGGACACCGGCATCCATACGAATCACATTGAGGAAGGAGGCAAAGGATGCTTAACAAGGTGATGCTGATCGGGAATCTCGGAAAGGATCCCGATGTCCGCCAGCTTGACGTATTGTCTGTACAGTTCACGCTCGCCACGACCGACAGGGGATATACCCTGCAGAACGGCACGAAAGTTCCGGAACGTACCGAATGGCACAACATAGTGATGTGGAGGGGGATGGCGGAAGCTGCCGGGAAATATCTCCGCAAGGGCGACAAGATTTTCGTTGAGGGGAAAATCAGGACACGGAGCTATGAGGACAGCAGGAAGGTCAGGAGGTATGTGACGGAAATCTATGCGGACAGCATGGAGATTCTTTCCTGCAGGTCCAGACAACAGACGGATCAGGACGCGCAGCCTCCTTTTCCGGATGAAAATGCGCCGTACTGATGGAAGCGAAGATTGTGAAGAAGGACGGTGTGGCCGTAATGGACAAGAATCTTGACTTCATGCTCGGCCTGCTTCCGAACGGGGAATATACGCTTACCATCAAGAAGGCGGTGAAGAAGCGCTCCCAGAACCAGAACAACCTCATGTGGATGTGGTTCCGCTGTCTGGGCAATTTCCTCCGTTCGGAAACGGGCGATGAAAGGTGGGCCACGAAGGACGGGATACAGACGCTGCACGACATCTATTCAAGGAAATTCCTTACGACGCAGGTAGTAGGCCCTGACGGGGCGGTCATGGAACGTGTCCGGGGCACAAGCACCCTTACGATGCAGGAAATGTCGCATTTCCTTGAAGCCGTGAAGACAGACCTCAATACGGAGCTGGGCATGATTGTCCCTCTCCCTTCAGACAAGTACTATTCCGAGTTTGCCGCTTTGTACGGCAGCAAGTATTAATGACCATTAAACAGCAAAAGAATGTCGAACGAAAAAGAAAACTATGAACCGGAGGTGCTCAGGTTCGTGCTTCCTGAGGGGACTGGGAGGCTGCGGCGGCCCTGAAAAGGGGCGACGACACTTTGGCATTCATGGAGGCGAAAAGGCTGGACAGACAGAAAAGGCAACTGGAAGAATATGACAGGAAACGCAGGGAAGAGAAAGTGCTTCGTAATCAAGTTCAACAGAAAAGGGATGGCGGAGAAGGATAGGATATGCCGCCATTTCGGGTGGGACGGGCATCTCACCGTCAACGGGGAATGCCTTGTGTCCGTTCCGGAGAGGCATGTCGGAACTTTTGAAGAAACCGCAAGGAGGGGATTCTTCTCAATCCTGGAAAGGCGGTAAAATGGCGAAGTTTCCGTTTGCAAATCTTGCCGCCATGAACTAACTTTACAGATATAATAAACTAAAAGTCAAACAGATGCAATTATGAGTGAATATGTGAAACTGCCCGTGGCCGACATATATCCGTCGCCGCGGAATCCTCGTAAAACATTCGACGCTGCAGGCATCGAGGAACTTGCAAGCAATATCGGGAAGCAGGGATTGCTGCAGCCCATAACGGTCCGGAAGACAAGGGATTCCTATGAGGACATAGACAGCGGAACGCTGGAAACCCTTCACATTCCGGCAGCTTATGAAATAGTCTGCGGGGAGAGGCGTTTCCGGGCGTTCAAGCTGCTCTCGGAAAGGGGCGCCGGTTATGATGAAATCCCCTGTATCGTAAGGGAGATGACCGACGAAGAGGCTTTCGACGCGATGATCACTGAAAATCTCCAGAGGCAGGACGTTGACCCGATTGAAGAGGCTGTCGCATTCTCCCTTCTGCTTGAAAACGGGAGCGGCCTGGAGGACATAGCGGTCCGGTTCGGCAAGTCCGTCCGGTTCGTTCAGGACAGGGTGAAGCTCTGCGGCCTTGTTCCCGGTTTTGTCTGCAAGCTGAGGGACGGTTCCATACCTGTTTCGGGGGCCATGCTGCTTGCGAAGATGGACAAGGGCTTTCAGGAACGGCTCCTTGAAACGGTCGGGGATGACGGCCTGACGTACAGGGACATCAAGGATTATGTGACAAGGGAATTCCGCGTGCTGGACAAGGCTCCGTTCTTTGCGGAGGACGGTTTCGACGAATCTTTTCCGCTGTGCTCCGCATGTCCGAACAATACTGCGAATTACGGATGCCTGTTCTATGAGATGAAGCCGGACGGACAGAAATGCACCGATCCGGAATGTTTCGGGAAAAAGATGTCCGGGTATGTCAGGTATCGGGTGATGAAGGAGGCCGGAAACCTTGTAAAGGCCGGAGAGCCGCTTCAGTTCGGGAAATCCGTCATTGTCATCGACGAGGACGGATACTGCACCGACAGCATGAAGGAGATGAACAGGAAGGCGGAAGAGCTGTATTCCTCCCTCGGCTTTGAAGTTGTCCGCTCGTCGGTGTTCTCGCACAGGTGCTGGTATTCTGAGGATGACGCGAGAATCAGGGAGATGCTTGCCTCGCATGAGATTTACAGGTGCATCAATGTCGTGGGCTATATGGGGCCGGAGTTCAAGGTCATGTATTACTATGTCAACCGGAAAAATGCTTCCGGCAGCTTTGCGGCGGGTGACACGAAGGAAATCGAAACGGACAGGATAAAGTCCAAGATGAAGCGCAACAAGGAGCTGGTCGTCGAGAAGTCGAGGGAAACCATGAGGGAATGGGCCTCATCGTCCGCCGGATATTCTGCCAGAAAGGACGAACTTTCCGCCTGCGAGAGGCTGGTGCTCGATGCGATAGTCCTCGGTTCCTGCGGGTATGAGTTCCTTGACGGGCTGGGGCTTTCCGGAAACAGGTCCATGCTGGTCGAATATGCGGAGAACCATCAGTCCGAGCGTAACAGATGGTACCGGGCCTTCATCATGAAGAACCTTTCGGACCCATCCGTGACCTATACGGAATATCTGTACAAGTGCCAGACGAGGCTGTTCATGGAGCAGTACCCTGACAAGTTTGAAGAAATGACAAGGAAACTTGCCCAGGCATACGAGAAGAAGGACAGGAAACTGCGGGAAAGGCTTGAAGAACTTTCAGGAAGAAAGGAGGAAGATGCATGACCGTCAAGGATAACGGCACGGGAAACAGAAGCCCCTGAAAGCCTTCCCGGACAAATTTAAGTTGAACATGCTAATCTGAAAAACCGATGATAACACTTAACAGACTTGCCCGGAAATGCCGTGAAACGGCGTTGAGAAGGCACAAGATAACGGTCCACAGCAGCCATCGGGGACTTGCCATCGGCATATCGGCCGAATGGCGGGAACTGATGGACGCTGCCGACAGGCCCAGTCCCCATATCGGCGGATGGAGCGAGCGTGAGGAAGAAGCGGCGGACATAGTCATATCCGCCGTGACTTATCTTGAATGTATCGGATGCAGGGACATAGAACAGCTTATCAAGGATAAGGTCGCCTACAACGAGCGAATGGAGTGATTGGCATGCCGCTGAAGAGATGATGATTTTTGTGATGTTGAAAAAATGGCAGGTATGAAAGCAGAATTTACATTCCAGAATATCCCGGTATCATGTCTTGATATGAACAGGGGACAACTTCGGGGACTTCCTAAGAATCCCAGATTCTTTAGGGATAACCGTTATGAAGCGATGAAAAAAAGCATTGAGGACAGTCCTGAAATGCTTGAATTGCGGGAGCTTATAGTTTATCCGCACGGTGACAACAGGTTTATAGTGGTTTGCGGGAATCTCCGGTTCAGGGCCTGCAAGGAGCTGGGTTATACGGAGGTTCCTTGTAAAGTGCTTGACATATCCACGGAAATAAGGAAGTTGAGAGAGTATGCGGCCAAAGACAATGTTTCGTTCGGAGAGAATGATATGGATGTCATGTTGAACGAATGGGACAGGTCTGAGCTGCAGGACTGGGGCGTGGAATTTCCCCAGAAACCGGAAAGGGACGAATTCAAGGACCGTTTCGAGGCTGTAACGGACGAAACGGCCGTTTATCCTCTCATTCCTAAGTTTGATGAGAAATATGAACTTTTCATCATTGTTTCCGCCAATGAGGTCGACGGCAATTGGCTTCGTGAAGCATTGGACATGCAGCATATGGAGTCATACAAGACCGGAAAGATAAGCAAAAGCAATGTTGTCAGCATAAAGGATGTACGCCATGCAATTGAGAATCGTGATTCCAAGCCATAAGAGGCATGACCGGGTATTTGCAAAGAAACTTGTGAATGATCCCATCATTTGTGTAGCCGAAAGCCAGGCTGACTTGTATCGCCAATATAACCCGGATTGTGAGATTGTAACGCACCCGGATGATATAATAGGGCTTATTCCGAAGCGCAACTGGATGGCGAGGCATTTCAGAAACCTTTTCATGCTTGACGATGACGTCCATGCGTGCAAGTCATTGTATGCGGAGAAAGGGGAGCCTTCGAGAATAAAGGACAAGGACAGGATTACCGGAATAATTTTTAGTCTTGCAGAAATTGCTGAAATGATGGATGTCCATCTGTTCGGATTCACTTCCCGGATTTCACCGGTCATGTATGACGAAACCGGATTCCTTTCATTGTCAAAGATGATAACCGGGTGCAGCTATGGAGTTTTTTACGACAAGAATACATGGTGGAATGAAGATCTTAAATTGAAGGAGGACTTCTGGATATCCTGTTATATGAAATACAAGGAGAGGAAGATTCTTACGGACTTGCGCTACAATTTCGAGCAGAAATCGACATTCGTCAATTCCGGAGGTCTGGCGGCATTCCGCAATCAGGCAGAGGAACGTCGTTCCATCATGCTCATACGGAAGTATTTCGGCGACAGCATTAACCTGAAAGGGGCGACAAATAACGGCAAGGACAAGACGAAGCAGCTTGTGCAGTACAATATAACCTGTAGGTTCAGGTATTGAAAAATGGCGGTAAAATGGCGAAGTTTCCGTTTGCAAATCTTGCCGTCATGAACTAACTTTACGGATGTAAAACAATAAAAATCAGTTATATATGATTGTAAGAACCGTTAGGGGATATGATTTTTTTGAAGTCGCTTCTGCAATGCAGAAGGCGGTCAGAAGGGCGGACGCTTCCGTTGCCGGATATTTCGCTCTGGAACTGTGGACGAGCGGCTATCGGGATTATGTATGGAAAAGGCTCTACACCATAAGTGCAGAAGATTGTTATGGCCTTATAACAAAAGAGATTGAGGCTCTATGGCAGGGACATGAACTGGTCAACAAGGGGAGTAAAGAACCCAAAGGGCGGATTTTTGTGAGCAAGGCTGTCATTCTTCTGTGTGAGTGCCGGAAATGCCGTGATGCGGATCATCTCCAGAACTTTGTCTATGACAAGGAATTGGTTGATGCGGACAGATGGATTGAGGATGTAAGGAAGAATCCGATTCCAATACCTGTTTATACTTTTGACGTTCATACTCGTAAGGGAAGGAAAATGGGACGGACGAAAGAGGATTTTTTCCGTGAGGAATGCGAGGCGTTGAAGCCGAGAATCCACGGGCTTTTTGATGGCCTTGTTGAATGAACGTTGCCACGGCATTTGCCGTGGTTTTTTATGGCATTAAAGTCGAACCGATAAATTAAATCATTATGAACACTTATTACAAGTTTTGTCCGAACGTATTTCTGGCGAAGTGCGATGAAAGGCACGAAAAGGGGGAAGAGATACCGGTAACAACCAAGTATGGAAAAGAAAATGAAAGTATAGTTTTCAATCTGATTTTCGAGCGTGACGGGTTCTATTATTATTCCGTTATCCGTGCTGACGGATTCAACGTACAGGAATGGGCAAAGCGCAGAGCGGAACGAAGGCGTGAATGGGCTGCGTCTGCTGGCCGCAAGAGCCATGAGTATTATGAAAAATCAAATAAGGACAGGGATTTTCTTTCTCTTGGAGAGCCTGTCAAAGTCGGCCATCACAGTGAACGCAGGCATCGTAAGATGATAGATGACGCTTGGAATAACATGGGCAAAAGCGTAGAATTCAGCGATAGGGCTGCCGAACATGAAAGGATCGCTGAGTATTGGGATGCAAGAGCGGATACCGTCAATCTTTCTATGCCGGAGAGCATTGACTTCTATGAGTATAAGTTGGAGAAGGCTAAGGTGTATCACGAGGGTTTGAAGTCCGGTAAATATCCGCGAGAACATGCCTACTCTCTTGCTTATGCCAAGAAGGAAGTGAATGAGTTGCAGAGGAAATATGATCTTGCCAAACAGCTATGGGGATGAATTTGCAAGGGAACGGGCTTGTCAAACTTATTGACGATAAGCCCGACAGGAAAGGCAAGGAAGTGACTTACCTGAGAAGTTCAGCCGAACTGACAACAGGTGAAATGACTCTCAGCATCGACCGCTTCCGCAACTGGTCAGCGTCAGTCGCCGGCATTTACTTGCCGGCCGCCAACGAACAGCAGATGCTAATTTATGCACAACAAGAAATCGAACGAAACAAGGAATTTATATGGCAGAAACAAGAAAAACCGAACAACGGTATGTAACATCAAACCCGGCAAGAATGCTTAATATGTATCTTGCCAAACGGGTTCTAAAAACATGGACAGAGGATTTTATAGACGAAGACACTGGAGAAACGGTAAGTATTGAACGTAATGAAGTCCTCTTTGAACGTGGCACACTGATAGACCAGGACACCCTTGCACAGATCCGTTTCAGTATGGAAGCGGACGGAATCAAGGAGGTAGAGGTCAGCAACCAGAAACGGATGGCTTTTGAGAATGAGAACAAGTGCCTGTATCCTTACATCGCACAAGCCCAGATTGGCGATAAGAAATGCAAGTTCCTTCTTTATGCGACCGGGCTGGAAAATGTAATTGCTATTCTAAAGGATTACATCGAATTAAACTACCAGTCGGGCTTTACTTTGACGATGGCGAAAGAATTTGACTCGTGCATCATCCTTACCGACAACTTGAAAGAGCGCAAAACAGACAGTGCTGCCTGTTTGAATGATGGAATCTCTACGGACGAATGTAATGCAACGGATGCAGAGGAAGAAGAATCGAAGCCGTCAGAAAAGAAGTTTTACCAAATTGAGACCAAAGTAACCTTTGATGATGAAGAAGAAAGGACACAAACCTTTGTGGTGCATACATTCAATGTTGACAGGGCTATGATGCTTATTACCCATTGGCTCAAAAACAAAGAGGAAGAATACGAAAGACAAGGGACATGAATACGAGAAGAAAGACATTCACACCTCAATAGAATCAGCCAAGCCTATTCCGGTGGGCAGGTTTATTCCCAAAGAGTTTTCAATGGCTTATGCTGATTAATCGGCAACCCGGAAAGACGGGTGTTGGTATCGTGGCGGAATTGGTAAACGCGCCTGTTGATTAACGGGTGGATTGCAGGTTCGAGTCCTGCCGGTACTACTAATTTAATATAATTTATATGGAAAAGATTTTAGATAAGGATTTTAGGAATGAATTATTCCGCTGTTTGAAAGAATCAGGAATGAAAGATAAAGAAGTAAGTGGGATAATTAACAAACGCTACAAAGAGGCGTTGAAGGATGCTGTTATTGAACATTTTAAGCCGACGGTTTATTGGCATTTGAACAGTGTTCTAACGCAATCCTTTTGCCGTTAAAAAATCGTGAAGTGTACTGACATGTACACCGTAAACTTTTGACATTTGCACCTTTGTCACCCCGGCAGCCAGCATGGCTTTGATTTGTTTCTCCTTGCCGTCAAGGATGCGCTTGCCGGGACCTTTCGGCCTACCCAGTTTTATGCCTTCCGATTTCTTCCGGGCAAGGGCTTCCCGGGTGCGCTGGCTGATGAGCTTTCGTTCTATCTCGGCACTGATGCCGAAGGCGAAAGCCAGTACCTTGCTGGTGATGTCGTCGCCCAGGCGGTAGTTATCTTTGATGGTCCAGACTTTGGCACCGATTTCCATGCAATGATTCAGTACAGACATGATCATGAAGAGTGAACGTCCCAAACGGCTTATCTCCGAACATATGATGATGTCGTCTTTCCGCACACCTTTCAGCAGCTTGCCCAGGCGGCGCTTGTCTACCTCCTTGGTGCCGCTGATGGTTTCGCTGATCCATTTGTCTACCTGAAGATTCTTTTCCGTACAGAATTTTGTAATTTCGAATCTTTGATTTTCTATTGTCTGTTTGTCTGTACTTATCCTTATATATCCGTATATCATAATATGTGCATTTATTATACAATAATATTCTTTTATTTTAGTAGTCTGAAATGTGGTTATGCTAGTGCCATTTGATTTTCCGGAAAAAATATCTGCTTGTATTATAATCAGATAGAGCCATATTCCTTTTTGAAATCATGCTGAATTGCAGAATGGGAAAATATTTCATTTATATTTGTCTTGTTATGCCCTCGGATGGTACATGTTGTGTGCTGTTCGGGGGCTTTTGTTTGTATAATCATTTAAGCGTGTTGTTATGAAACGGTTTGTAAAAACGGTTTTCGGATGGATGAAGGAAAGTAACCGTCCGAAACACATTGGCGCAGGTGCAGTTATTCTTTTTGCCTGGTTTGTGTTCTGTATCTTTTTGTTGAAGATGAGTGTACGGGACAGTTCTGTTACTGGCTTGCTTTCCGTAATAATCTGCATGTGTTCCTGCGAGTTCAAGGACAGGGAATACGGGGGCAGGTGGGACTGGCTTGACATCGCCGCAGGCTGCATCGTTCCTTTTGTTGTGGTTCTGATTGTTTTGCTGACCTGAAAGCATTCGTGGATTTATGAAAGATGTGGTATATACTTTTATTCAGGAACATATGATGATGCACATTGTCCTGATTGCGCTGTCTTCGGCCGCTACGCTGGGCGCTATGGCGATTGATTTTGTATTCGGTTTGATGAAGGCCAAACAGCGTGGTGAGGCTCGCACGTCCACCGGGTACAAGAAGACGGCCAGCAAAGCGCAGAAGTATTTTTCTCCGTTCATGGTGCTTGTTTTCATAGACCTTATCTGCTGCGTGGTGATTCCGTTCCCCGTGTTTAGTATGTTGTGGGCCGCATATTGTGTGTTCTGCGAGTTCAAGTCGGTGCGTGAGAAGAGCTGGCAGAAGGCCGAGCTGCGCAAGGCTGAAAAGACGATGTCTGTGATTATTGAGAACAAGGACGAGATAGCCAAGTTAGCGGCGGAAATATTGTTCAGTACGAAACAGAAGGAAGGGAATGAGAAAAGTTGAATACATCGCTGTGCATTGTACGGCAGGCCGTCAGACGCAGACGGTCGCAGACTTGCGGGCGGAGTTCCGCCGCAAGGGTTGGAAGAGTCCGGGCTACCATTACGTCGTGGCTCCGGACGGAAAGATAACGCAGCTGCTCGACGAGGGCAGGGTGAGCAACGGGGTGAAGGGTTTCAACTCCGTAAGTGTGAACGTCGCCTACATCGGAGGCATCGACGCAGACGGGAAAGGCGTGGACAACCGCACGGACGAACAGAAGAAGGCGTTGCGCCAGCTTCTGGGAATGCTGAAGAGGAAATATCCGGGTGCGGTGATTCAGGGACACCGCGACTTCTCTCCCGACACGAACGGCAACGGTGTCGTTGACCCATGGGAACGTATCAAGGAGTGCCCGTGCTTCAACGCGAAGGAGGAGTACGGGGATTTGTAGACATTGCGGCCGGGATACCGGAAGGCGTTCTTTGACTTGGTGGGTACACCGCTTATTTGTATTATATAACATAAAACTGTAAAAAATGTCGAGAATTTGGAATAAATGTGGTAAAATATCGCCATATTTGTACCGGATAATTTGAAGGATTGTTTTCTCATGGATAAACATTGAAGCGGAAGCAGATGTTTTTCATGGGATTTTTTGTATAGTTAAGTAAATATGACTGCTATCGTTGGAGTGTTGAATAAACATGCTGTTGCTATTGCGGCAGACAGTGCTGTAACAGTTAATGTGTCATCAGGACATAAAGTGTTGAATTCGGCTAATAAAATCATAACTTTATCAAAACTATATCCTATAGCAGTTATGATTTATAGTTCCGCTTCATTTATGGGTACTCCGTGGGATTTAATCATTAAACTGTATCGTAATAAGTTGCAGGATAAGGAGAAATCTTCCATTAAGGAATATGTTGAGGATTTCATTTCCTTTTTGAAGCAAAAACAATTTTTCTGTTCTGATAAAAATAAAACTGATGCTCTGTGCTATTATGCCTTTGTCTATTATAAGAAGATTGAGGAAGAGGCTTTATTGAAAATAGGAGAAAATGTTACAGATGACAACAAGCCTTTTTTATTAAAGACTATAAAGGAGAAGATGTTAAGCAACAAGATGTTTTTTGAAAAACAAAATCAATGTGAAGGTCTTGCGTCTTATACGTTTGAGCAGTTTAATTCATATGTTGGAGATATTTTTAAAGGGCTAAGAGATTATATAGTAAATAAAACAGGAGCACCAGAAGAGTTTTTTGAAATTTTAAAAGAGTCTTTTTTTGCTCTTCTCAAATCGGAAATAAATTTGCCCTCATATACCGGATTAGTTTTTGTTGGATATGGTAAAGACGATATCTATCCTTCCCTTTTGCCGATAAATATATCATTGGCATTTGACAATGTGGTGAAATACTCGATTGATATAGAATCGAGCACTGTGATCGGGGAAGACAACGCTGCGGCAATTTGTCCGTTCGCACAGACGGATGTAATAGAAACAGTTCTTACAGGGATTGATCCGTTGCTGAACAAGTCGATTGAAAATCTATTTATCAAGTCGCTGGAAGCTTATTCGAAGTTGTTGAAAACATATATAGAATCTACGACGAATGATGTTTCATTGCTTAAAAGGATAGATAGTATAGATATTCCGAGCATTGGAACAATCTTTAATGATGCGATACAACAATTGATAAGCAAACAATATATCGCCCCGCTTGTTGATACTGTAGCTTATCTGGAAAAAGAAGACATGGCAGATATGGCAGAAAGTTTAATATTCAAGTTTCGCAAGTAAAAAAGTATAGCTTTTAGTTCTGTATTTCGCAGA
>ERZ894203.484-NODE-484-length-32802-cov-12.634134_pt1 | contig 32802 bp, 33 predicted proteins | sample MGYA00380286_ERZ894203 | MGnify/ENA primary metagenome ERZ894203 (study PRJEB32331, sample SAMN06328484) | human gut metagenome | biome: human gut microbiome; feature: stool | host: Homo sapiens | collected 2014-02-06 ... | reverse complement strand
AATACTCTTGCGACGAAGGCGAACCGCCTACCGAATAGGGTAGCACTGACAATATCTTACCAAACATGTGAATAAAAATCAATCCTTTTTGTGATTCTATTTATAATATGAGATAACTGTAGCTTGCGACGAAAATGAAGTAATAATTGACGTTACTGTTAAAAATCGTTAATATAGTAGTATAAAAATCGAGTAAAGCGAAAGAACACGTGAGGAGGAAAATATGTTACCAGCAGTAGTAAAAAATAAAATTGAGCAAATATGGCTTGATGTCATTGCGGGAGGAGTATCACAGCCGACCGAAGTCATTGAGCAGTTAACATATCTTATGTTTGCAAAACAACTTGATGAGCGCGAGGCAGATATTGAAACTGCCGAATTGCTTTCAGGGGAACCACAGAAACATATTTTTGGGGATTCTAAAGAAGAACAGGCATTGCGGTGGAGAAATTTTAAAGGAATGGAAGCCAGAGAACTCCACAAGCATTTTGTTGAACATGTCTTTATTTTTTTAATCAATTTGAATCAGGATGAAAATTCTGCATTTTCAAGATATTTGAAACATGCAACATTTAAAATCAATGAACCACTGGCATTACAAAAAGTTATTATTGGACTGGACGACCTTTTTGAAAATGACATTAAAGGTTTAGATATGCAGGGAGATTTATACGAGCATATGCTTGGTAAATTAAATTCTGCTGGGCGGCTTGGTGCCTTTCGAACACCAAAACATATTCGTGACATGATGGTAAATCTTATGCAGCCAACACCGGATATGAAAATTTGTGATCCGGCGTGTGGTACGGCAGGTTTTTTGATTTCTTCGGCAGAATACATACGAACTCACTATGGAAATAAAATGACCGAGGAGCAATGGAAAAAATACGCAACGGAAACATTTACGGGATTTGATACGGATGAGACTATGTGCCGTTTGTCCTGCATGAATCTGATGCTCCATTCGGTTACGAATCCACAGTTGAATAAGCAGGATAGCGTGTCAAAAGATTACATGGTGAAAGATACCTACGATTTAATCCTTGCAAATCCACCCTTTAAGGGAACATTAAACAAGGAAAATATTAGTGAATCACTGTCTGCAATTACTAGTACAACGAAGACCGAATTGTTGTTTGTTGCACTGTTTATTCGTCTGCTTCGGGTAGGTGGCAGATGTGCCTGCATTGTGCCAGATGGTGTTTTGTTTGGTTCTTCAAAGGCTCATAAAAATCTACGTAAAGAATTGGTGGAAAATCAATACTTGGAAGGTGTTATTTCTATGCCATCCGGTGTATTTAAGCCATATGCAGGGGTGTCTACCGCTATTTTGATTTTTACGAAAACAAATGCCGGGGGTACCGAAAAAGTTTGGTTTTACGATATGAAGGCTGATGGTCATTCGCTGGATGATAAGCGTCAGCCAATTGAGGAAAATGACATTCCGGATATTATTGAGAGATTCCATCATAAAGATAACGAGGAAACTCGCGAAAGAACGGAGCAGAGTTTCTTGGTGGATAAGCAGGAAATTGCCGACAATGATTATGATTTATCGATTAATAAATATAAGAAAATTGAGTATATCCCAGTGGAATATCCGCCTACAGAGGAGATTCTTGCTGAGATTGAACAGTTGAATGAGCAGATTGCGAAAGAAACGAAAGAATTGCGCGAAATGCTCGCAAAATAAGAAAGAAAGGACCTCACAAATTGAGGTTTGCAGTGCTACGAGTGGTTATCAAAAAAGTTAAAAAACAGAATACATGTTTGACATAAAAGCGGTTAGATGCTAATATAATCATAGAGGTGCTACCGATAGATGGTTAGCCCAATATCAATTTGGTTTTATAAAAATAACCGCCAAAGTTTACTGGACTGGGCGGTTATTTTTGTGCTTTATCATTGCTTTTACAACCAACGGTATAACCAAGGGCAAAGCAAGTGATACATAAGCTGATGATGGCTATAAAAAGTTCCGTTGTAAGCATAATAAAATCCTCCTTTGGTAGATTCCTGTAAAAAGATTTCTATGTAATCAGAGGTCACAGTCCTCTGCAAAAGGACTAACCGCCTACCGTAAAGGTAGCACCAATTACATTATAACAAACATATGTTCTGTTTGCAATACAATTTGATAAAACGGTAAAGAATATTGTTCGTAGCCTGTAGAGGCATGAGGAAGATGAAGTCTTTTAATGAGGTATTTGAAGATAAAACTAAATATGGTACAAAAATCAAGACGAGTGAGTATTGTGAAATGGGTGCGCATTTGATTATTGATCAAGGTCAAGAACAAGTAGCTGGATATACAGATATAGAGGAGGGGGTATTTGAAGAAGTTCCCGTCATTATATTTGGAGATCATACACGAGTGATTAAATATGTTGATAAGCCTTTTTTCTTGGGAGCAGATGGAGTAAAGGTATTGCGTAGCAAATTTAAGAACGCAAATTATAAATATTTATATTATGCTTTAAAAAATGCACGGATTCCAAATACTGGTTATAATCGTCATTTTAAGTGGTTAAAGGAAGTACAAATTGAGTATCCAGATTATAGGAGACAAGAGAATGTTGTCAAAATATTGGATAAAGTATCTGATTTGATAGAAACTCGTCAGCACGAAATAAAGAGGTTAGACGACCTTATCAAAGCCCGATTTGTCGAATTGTTTGGGGATCCTAGAGATAATTCAATGGGGTTTGAAAAGCAAAAGCTAAAAGATAGTTGTATAGTTGTTACTGGAAATACTCCTTCAAGAGCAATTGCAGAGTATTATGGTGATTATGTTGAATGGATTAAGACGGATAATATTGTAACTGGATTGATTAATCCGACTAGAGCTAAGGAATGTCTTTCTGAAAAAGGAATGGAAGTAGGGCGCATAGTACAAAAAGATTCAATATTAATGACATGCATTGCAGGGAGTATAGCTAGTATTGGACGAGTATGTATTACTGATAGAACTGTTGCATTTAATCAGCAAATTAATGCGATTATACCAGACCGGTACAATGTTCTATTTTTATATGTTTTGTTGCAAATATCCAAGAACTATTTGGCAGAAGATGTAAATATGGCCTTGAAAGGAATACTATCAAAATCGAAACTTGAGGAAAAACAGTTGATAGTTCCACCCATCGAACTCCAAAACCAGTTTGCCGATTTCGTCCGTCAAGTCGACAAATCAAAAGTTGCAGTGCAAAAGGCATTGGACGAAACACAAACATTGTTTGATTCATTAATGCAAGAATATTTTGGATAAATATGATAAAATTAAATATTTATATTCTAGACTTAAACAAATGTGTTGATATTATTTGTAATATTAGCACATTTGTTTTGTTATATACTTGACCTTCATACTTATATTGCGCATAATATAAGAACGAAAATATGGAATTTAAAATATAAATTGTAAGTGCAGGGGATGGATGTGGGTACCAAAATAAGGAGGTACCAATATGGAAGAGAAAGTAGTTACAATTTTAAATGAGATGTCGGAGTATCTATCTATTCCGCAGATGAAAAAATTACAAGAAGTAATGGTCAACACATTTGCGGAAAATCAAGCGGACACTAAGAAAATTGATAACCAAGAATTTTTGCAGATGTTTTTAGATGCAAAAAAAGATTGAGGGGTGTTCGGAGCGGACAATTCAATACTATCGTGTGACGGTGGAACACATGTTGTCCTTTATTGAAACAGAAGTGCGAAAAATAACAACAGAAGAAATAAGAGCGTATCTGGCAGATTATCAGCGGTTAAATGGCTGCTCTAATGTTACAATTGATAATATTCGTAGAAATATATCTAGCTTTTTTTCATGGCTGGAAGAAGAGGATTATGTCTTAAAAAGTCCGATGCGAAGGATTCACAAAATTAAAACAAAAACAGTTGTCAAAAATGTAATTACAGACGAGGGGATTGAAAAACTGAGAGATAATTGTGAGGAAATTCGTGATTTGGCAATTATTGATTTACTGTATTCAACAGGGATTCGAGTGGGTGAGCTTGTTAATTTAAATATTGATGACATTGATTTGGAAGGGCGGGAATGTGTTGTGTACGGAAAAGGTGACAAAGAGCGAAAAGTTTATTTTGATGCAAAGGCGAAAGTTCATTTGAAGGAATACATAGAGAGGCGAACTGACCAAAATGAGGCATTATTTGTGACGCTTGATGCGCCGCATGACAGATTGAAAATAAGCGGTGTAGAAATCCGACTTCGCAAACTCGGACGCCGGCTTGATTTGGAAAGAATTCACCCACATAAATTTAGGCGGACTATGGCAACGAGAGCAATTGACAAAGGAATGCCAATTGAACAGGTGCAGAAAATTTTGGGACATTCGCAAATTGATACAACAATGCAATATGCGATGGTAAATCAAAGCAATGTGAAGACATCACATCAGAAATATATGGGCTAAATGGGAAATGAGGCAGTGTGCCTGATGCATTTAATAAGCAGTGACCGCACAAATATCTGTCTGTTTGGCGGTCACGCTTGTTTTTAGATTAATAATGAGAAGTTCCTTTTGCTGCAAGAGACAAATTGAGGTTTGTAGGGATGATATATGAAGGTAAGCGAAATATGTAAATATGCGCCAAAATCGAATATTAAAGCTAGAGATGCTTGCGATGGAGGTAAATATGTATTTTTTACATCAAGTGCTGATGAATCTAAAAGATATAATGCTTATCAACATGAAGGTGAAGGGATAATTATGGGTACAGGTGGTAATGCAACATTGCATTATTACGATGGTAAGTATGCAGTATCAACAGATTGTATCGTGTTATTGCCGAATGAGCAAATTAGATGTAAGTATTTGTATTATTTTTTTCTTGGGAACATGAGAGTTTTGGAGAGAGGATTTAAAGGTGCTGGTTTAAAACATACAAATAAGGGATATATTGGAGATATAGATATTGGTGATATTCCATCATTTGAGAGACAAGAAAAAATTATTGGAATATTTGATACTTTGCAAAGCATTATTGATCTAAGAAAAAGTGAAATAGAGAGACTGGATAATCTCATCAAAGCCCGATTTGTCGAGATGTTTGGTAGTCCTGTATCCAATCCTATGTCTTGGGAAAAGCGAACATTGAAAGAAGTATGTATAAAATTGAATGATGGAAGCCATTTTTCTCCGGAAAGCTTTGAGACGGGAGATTATAAGTATGTAACAGCAAAAAATATTAAGTTTTCAGGGTTCGATTTTTCAAATATTACTTATGTGCCGGAAGCAGTACACAGACCTATTTTTGACAGATGTAATCCTGAGTTTGAAGATGTTTTATATATAAAAGATGGTGCAACAACGGGGGTAGCAATAGTAAATACACTTGATGAAGAGTTTACATTACTTTCAAGTGTAGCATTGTTGAAACAGGATAGGTCAATTATGAATGGATATTTTTTGGCTACACTTCTTAATAATAAGGATATGTATTTAAATATTCGGAATAATATGGGAGGTGCAGCAATAACAAGATTAACTATTGCTAAACTAAATGCAATCGAGATAATAGTCCCACCCATCGAACTCCAAAACCAGTTTGCAGCCTTCGTTGCAGAAGTCGACAAATCAAAATTGATGTTTCAAAAGTTACATCAAAAATTAAACATTTTACAGCAAAAAGCAGGAGATATTTAAGTACAAATCAAAATTTGTAGTCATATAATTTGATAGATGCAATACAAATTGTTTTTTTGTGCGAAAGTAAGCGGTTCTATATTCTCAAATACAATGAAAAACTGAGTTTGGAAGGATTGGGTTGTGACAAATGAATACAGATGTTTGACATAAACATAGTTTGATGTTAATATAGTGATAGAAAAAGTGCTACCGATAGACGGTTAGCCTGATATTATTTCGTCAAAAATAACTGCAAGTTCGTCAGACTGGGCGGTTATTTTTGTGTTTTATCATTGCTCTTAGAACCAACGGTATAATCAAGAGCAAAGCAAGTAATACATAAGCTGATTATGGCTATAAAGAGTTCCGTTGTAAGCATAAGCACAATCCTCCTCATGAGATTTCCGCAAAGGATTTCTATGTAAACGCAAGCTAATACTCTTGCGACGAAGGCGAACCGCCTACCGAATAGGGTAGCACTGACAATATTTTACCAAACACGTGAATAAAAATCAACAACATATATAGTTCTATTCAAAATTTATAATAAACTAAGCTCACAAAATACTCATAAAATCTACCCAAATAATTGACAATACCCTAAAAAATGGTAAAATTTAAGAGATAGTAATGACACAAAGGGAAACAAGTTATGATATCCGAATGAGGTAGTCAAAAGCAGAGTACGGAATGGATAAAATTCCGAGAGGAGGAGTTTACAAATGGAGACAAATTTTTCTTTTCTTGAATCAAAAAAAGAATATGAATTATTTGCAGGGGCGTGTATTGATGCAGAGTGTATTTTAGAATCTTCGCCGGTTATGAGTGCCGTGGCATCGAGAAAAGCATTGGAACTTGGGGTGAAGTGGGTTTATTCGATTGATTCTGCATTAAAACCAATTGGGTATCGAGAAGGTTTACAGTCTTTGTTGCACAATAATGGGTTTCCATCGTTGATGGATTATACTTTGTGGAAACGATTGCAGTACATTGTCCGTAATGGAAATCAATCCGTGCATACATCCAAAGGTCTTTCCAAAGATGATGCCATTCTTTCTTTAAATATTTTGTTTGATTTTGTAGAGTGGATTGATTATTGTTATGGACGTGATTATGAAGAGCGCGAATTTGCAGAGAATAAAATTCCAAACAAGACAAAAGTAGCAGAAAATATTGAGGAGCGTTACAAACAGGTTTTAAAAGATGTTCAGAAAAATACAGATAAAATTGTAGATGAAAAGGACAAAGAAATTGCTCGTCTCCTAAAGGCAAATGAGGAACTTCAGCAGGAGATGCAGAAAAAGAAATCCCAGAACTTGAAAACACGCGAATATAGTTATAATCCGGATATGTCAGAATGGACGACCAGAAAAAGATATATTGATGCGGATTTGAAAGCAAATGGTTATGTGTTTGACCAAGCTGCTAAACGTAACTGTGTCGAAGAAGAGTACCCGGTTACCGGAATGCCGAATGCAACAGGAACGGGATATGCTGATTATGTAATCTGGGGCGATACAGGCAAAATTATTGCTGTAATAGAGGCAAAAAGAGCAAGTGAAAGTGCAGATAAGGGGCGCAATCAGGGGAAACTTTATGCAGACTGCATCCAGAATATGCAGGGGAGTCGTCCGGTTATTTTTTATACAAATGGATTTGAAACATATCTTTGGGATGATGTAACAAGTGCGCCAAGAGTGGTCAGTGGTATTTTCCCGCAAAAAGATATTGATGCCATGATTTCACGGAGAACAATTGTTAAGCCGGTTAGTACAATTCCAATTAATGAGGACATTACGAATCGTTTGTATCAGTTGCGGGCAGTTACCAAATGCTGTGAAAACTACGAAAAAGGAATTCGCAAATGTCTGCTTGTTATGGCAACCGGAACCGGTAAAACAAGAACAGCGGCTTCTGTTGTGGATGTTATGACAAGAAGCCAGATTATGGGGCGGGTTTTGTTTTTGGCAGACCGGAAAGAATTGGTTAAGCAGGCGAAAAATTCATTTTCATCGTGCCTGCCGGATACGACGATGTGTAATTTGCTTGTAAATAAAGAAGAGAAAAATGCAAATATGGTGTTCTCTACATACCCGACGATGTTGAATGCGATTGATAACATGAAAAATTCGGATGGTTCGCGATTTTTTTCACCGGGGCATTTTTCATTAATTGTGATTGATGAGGCACATAGAAGTATTTTTAATAAATATAAGGCGATATTTGAGTATTTTGATGCGTGCCTTTTGGGCTTGACGGCAACTCCGAAAAATACCATTCATCAGTCGACGTATGAGTTTTTTGATATGAAAAATAATATGCCAACGGATGTTTATGAATATAATGAGGCAGTTTATCAGGACCATGTATTGGTGCCATATCATTTGATTGAAACCTCAACTAAGATTACAGATGATGGTCTGACCTATGAGAAACTCGACGAAGAAGAGCGGGAGCAGTATGAAGATGAGTTCTGCGAAGATGACGGCTTGGTTGACCATATTCCACCAGAGAAAATTAATACCTATATATTTAATCGGGATACGGTTGATATCATGATTTCGGATTTGATGAATCATGGAATCAAACATAAAAATGGAAATCATGTTGGCAAGACGATTATTTTTGCACAGAATAAAAGACATGCAAAATATATTATTGAACGGTTCGATGTACTATATCCGCAGTACAAAGGAGCTTTTTGTAAATTAGTTGTTTGTGATGAGCCATATGCAGAGAAAAATTTGGAGGATTTCAAAAAGCCGGATGAATATCCTTTTATTACGGTGACGGTGGATATGCTGGAGACCGGTGTGGATGTCCCGGAGATTACGAATCTTGTATTTGCAAAAAAGGTATATAGCAGAATTAAGTTTGAACAGATGATTGGGCGAGGTACCAGACTTTGCGAGAATCTTTTTGGAGAGGGTAGAGACAAGAAGGAGTTTTACATCTTTGATTATATGCGTAATTTTCAATTTTTTGGCGAAAATCCAAAGGGAAAAGAGCCGGGAGTAAGTATTGCTCCTGTGTCGGCAAGGTTTATACGCATGGTACAGATTATTAGACAGCTTCAGAATGCAAATTATGCACAGGAAGAATATCAGATTATCCGTGAGAATTTGGTTGACCATGTGGTGGGCGACATTCAGGCAATGAGCACAGAGCGTGTGGAAGTGCGTTTAGAAGCTCGTTATGTGGAGCAGTATAAAGCCAGACAGCAATATGAGTGTTTGGATGATATGAATAAAGAAGAGATTATCAATCACCTTGCAAAACTTGTTGTGTCAGGAGAAAAAGACGAGGCCGCCATTCAGTTTGACGTGAGTATGTATGGTATCATGTTAGAGACAATGACGGGAGCAAAGTCGCTTGGTAGATTAAAACGTTATGTTGTGAAAAATGCTAATATACTGTTAAAGGATAGTGCGACTATTCCGGATGTAAAAGCGAAAATACCGGAACTGACAGAACTTACGCAGGAAACTTATTGGAATCAGAAGGATATTCTTAAGTTTGAAAAAACAAGGGAATCGCTGCGTGATATTATGAAATTTATTCCACCTGCGAAAGTGGATACTCACTATACCAATTTTGTGGATGAAAAAACGCTTTGGAGTGAAGGTGGCAAGGTGGATATCGGGACCTCTGATTTTGAAGATTATAGAGAAAAAGTAAACGAGTACATAGCAGCGCATAGAAATGAACCGGCCATTAATAAACTTCTTTATAATGAGCCAATTTCAGCGGATGATTATAAGGAATTGGAAAGAATTTTCACAGAGGAACTGGGAACGGTAGAGGATTACGAAATGAATTATCAGGATACGCCGTTTGGCTTGCTGATTCGTAAAATTGCAAAAATGGACCGAGATGCAGCATATGCAGCATTTGCAGCTTTTATTGCAAAAGAGCGTCCAAATGCGGAACAGATTCATTTTATTGAACAGGTTGTGGATTATGTGGTTGAGAATGGATATGTGAATAATGTACTGGATTTGATGAAAGCACCATTTGATCGTCCTTATAAATTCAGCGTGATATTTACACGTGAGGAGCAGTTAGAATTCGTGAAAATTATTAACCAAATCAAGGACAATGCCGTTATTGCATAGTTGCATCCTGCCCTGCCTTTTGGTATGATAGGATAAGAGAGGAGGCAGGTAAATGACGTTACTTACCTACCAAGTGTTCAAAACCGTTACGGAGCAGGGAAGTTTTCGAAAAGCGGCGGATTTGCTTGGGCTTACGCCATCGGCAGTCAGCCATGCGGTATCTTCACTGGAGGCAGAACTTGGTTTTTGCGTATTAAACCGCGCGAAAAGCGGTGTGACGCTTACCAATTATGGAGAGCGGCTTCTTCCTTATGTAAATGCAGTTTTGAACAGCGATGAAAGTTTACAGCAGGCGATATCGGAATTTAACGGATTAAAACAGGGAAAAGTGAAAGTTGGATGCTTTTCCAGCGTCTGTACGAACTGGATTCCGGAGCTGATTCATTCTTTCCATGAAGAATATCCGGACATCAGTATGGAAATTTTTCAGGGAACGTATGATGATGTTGTTTACTGGATAAAAAACGGCGTAGTGGATGTAGGCTTTTTGTCGGTATCCAGTGCCGCGGATATTCCAATCGAGCCGCTGTACAAAGACCCTCTGTTATGTGTCGTGCAAAAGGGGCACAGAACATCGAAAGAACCGATGAGCATTGAGGAAATGAAAAACTGCCAGTTTGTTACACAGCGTGAAAGTACAGATGCCGACATTCAGAATTTTATGAAGGAAAATCATTTGGATGTCCGGTCAAGTTACCATGTGGTTGACGATTTGTCTACGGTTGTAATGGTGGCAAATGGATTCGGGATTTGCTTGATGCCGGAAATGGTTATGAAAGATATTCCGTATGAAGTGGATTGTTTTCCGGTAAAACCGGATGCCTGCCGCATTATTGGAATTGCTGCACTGAATCCGGATAACATGGCACCGGCAGTGCGAACATTTTATAATCGGGTGCTTGCGATGTACCAGCAGGAGGAATATGTAAAATAATTTAAGAAGAAAACAGGGCTGCCTATCAGCTTGCGTAACTTGCTTAGACAGCCTGTAAATAAATGATAATCAGAAGGAGAAACAAAATGAGTAAAAAGGAAATCCCTTACAAAATTTATTTGGATGAAAGCGAGATGCCAAAGCAGTGGTACAATCTTCGCGCCGATATGATTAACAAACCGGCACCGCTTTTGAATCCGGCAACCGGCAAACCGGTTACATTAGAAGAATTAAGCGGTATTTTTTGTGAAGAATTAGCAAAGCAGGAATTGGATGACAAAACACCGTACATCGACATTCCGGATGAAATTTTGCAGTTCTACAAAATGTATCGTCCGGCACCGCTTGTACGTGCTTATCATTTGGAAAGATATTTGAAAACACCGGCAAAGATTTATTATAAATTTGAAGGAAATAATACATCCGGAAGCCACAAGCTCAACTCTGCAATTGCGCAGGCTTATTATGCAAAGAATCAGGGCTTGAAAGGTGTTACGACAGAGACCGGTGCAGGTCAGTGGGGAACAGCACTCTCCATGGCGTGTGCATTCCTTGGACTTGACTGTCAGGTATTTATGGTAAAAGTTTCTTATGAGCAGAAACCGTTCCGACGCGAAGTTATGCGCACCTATGGTGCAAATGTGACTCCGTCACCATCCGAAAAAACAGCGGTCGGAAGAAAAATCCGTGCAGAGTTCCCGGATACAAACGGAAGCTTAGGCTGTGCTATTTCAGAGGCGGTTGAGGCGGCAACGACACAGGAAGGTTACCGTTATGTGCTTGGTTCGGTACTTGCCCAGGTTATGATTCATCAGTCGGTAATCGGTTTAGAGAGTAAAATTGCACTGGATAAATATGGTGAAAAGCCGGATATCATTATTGGCTGTGCAGGCGGCGGTTCAAATTTAGGAGGTTTGATTGCACCATTTATGGGTGAAAAACTTCGCGGAGAGGCAGATTACCGTTTCATTGCAGTAGAGCCAAAATCCTGCCCAAGTTTCACAAGAGGAACTTATGCGTATGACTTCTGTGATACCGGAGCAATTTGTCCGCTTGCAAAAATGTATACACTTGGCAGCAGTTTTATGCCGGCACCAAATCATGCCGGAGGACTTCGCTATCATGGTATGAGTTCGGTATTGTCCCAGCTTTATGATGATAAATTGATGGACGCTGTCAGCGTGTCACAGACCGATGTATTTGCGGCAGCAGAAGAGTTTGCCAAAGTAGAAGGAATCCTTCCGGCACCGGAAAGTTCTCATGCAATTCGTGTGGCAATGGACGAGGCAATTAAATGTCGTGAAACCGGAGAAGAAAAAACGATTCTGTTTGGACTTACCGGAACCGGATATTTTGATATGTATGCTTATGAGAAATTCAATGATGGTAAAATGGAAAACTATACATTGACGGATGAGGAAATTGCGGCAAGTATTGCAAAACTTCCAAAAGTACCGGGATTAAACTAAATAAAAGAGGACATTTTTGACCCCAAAAAACAAAAAAATAAAGTGCTTGCTTTTTCGAAAATTGAGAGTATAATAATGTTGACATGAGAAAATAGCAATAAAAATTTTATGGTCAGAATGAGGCGGCAATGTGGTCAGCGGTGAGCGGTCACATTTGTCCCCTTTTTTATGGTCAAAGGAGGTTTTATCATGGAAACATGTAACTACTTACTCTATCTGGCATTGATTTTGATGTGTACGAAGTTTTTAGGACTTTTGACAAGACGTGCACGTATGCCACAGGTTGTTGGTGCATTGTTAGCCGGTTTGCTGCTTGGACCTGCTGTGTTTAAGATTATTCCACAGACAGAGTTTTTGACGCAGACAGCAGAAGTTGGTGTAGTAATCCTGATGTTCTGTGCCGGCATGGAAACAGATGTAAAGGAATTAAAAAAATGTGGAAAAGCTGCGACGATTATCGCCGTGATTGGTGTGTTGGTTCCATTGGCAGGAGGCTTTGCTACTGCATGGTTCTTTAACCGTCCGGGTATGATTGAGTCGAATGTAAGTACCAGTATAGTATTGCAGAACGTATTCATCGGTGTTATTCTTACCGCAACATCGGTTAGTATTACCGTTGAGACATTAAAAGAACTTGGTAAATTAAATTCGGCAGCAGGAAATGCGATTCTTGGTGCAGCGGTCATTGATGATATTCTTGGTATTATCGCCTTGACAGTTATTACCAGTATGGCAGATCCGACTGTTAAACTTTGGGTTGTACTTGTAAAAATTGTTGGATTTTTTGTATTTGCTGCTGTGGCAGGTTTTCTGTTTTACAAGTTTTTCAATTACTACAGCAACCGTACAAAAAACGGCTTGCAGCGATATGTAATTATCAGTTTTGTTTTCTGTCTGCTGATGTCATATGTGGCAGAAGAGTTCTTCGGCGTAGCTGATATTACCGGTGCGTATGTAGCCGGACTGGTTGTTTCGATGATTCAGAAAGAAGATTATCTGGCATCGCGTTTTTCAACTTTGTCGTATTTGTACTTATCACCGATTTTCTTTGCCAGCATTGGTTTGAAAGTGGTAATTCCACAGATGTCAGCAACAATTGTCTGGTTCGCGGTTATACTTACAGTTGTAGCTATTTTGACAAAAGTTGTTGGATGTGGCTTAGGTGCAAGGCTGTGTAAATATTCCGGAAGGGAATCGTTACAGATTGGTGTTGGTATGATTTCGCGTGGTGAGGTTGCGTTGATTGTTGCCAGCAAAGGTGAAGCACTTGGTCTTATGAGCGAGCAGCTGATGGGACCGGTCGTTATCGTTGTTATTATTACGACAATTGTTGCACCGATTCTTTTGAAACCGGTGTTCCACGATAAAAAAGAGATAAAAGAGAAGGCTTAATTTTTACTTTGGGGGAAGCAAAAACTAGGAGGAAAGAAGATGGTAGCACAGGGCTTGGCTGTAGCCATTTTTGTCGCTATGTTTGTTCTGATTGTGATGGACAAATTCGGCAGACAGTATATTACGCTTGGCTGCGGTGCACTTACCCTGATTGGGGTGTTTGGCATTTGCATGAGAAGTGTAAATGCAATATGGGAAATTATTAATCTGCGAAGCATTTTTACACCGGACTTTTGGTATCAGGGTTCAGGGGCTGCGGAATCCGGGATTGGAATTAACTGGGAAACCGTTATTTTCATTGCCTGTATGATGATTATGGTGGAAGGCATGGCGAGAGTTGGTTTCTTTGACTGGCTCTGTATGAGAATCGCAAAAATGGTTCATTTTAACACCATTCCGATTTTCATTACATTCATGATTATGTCCGCAGTTCTTGCTATGTTTATCGACAGTATTACGGTAATTTTGTTTTTGGCGGCTGTGACAATTGAATTGTCATCGCTTTTGAAATTCAATCCGGTGCCGATGATTATGGCAGAAATTTTCTGTGCAAATCTGGGCGGCTCGGCAACTATGTGTGGAGATCCTCCGAATATTATTATCGGAACGGCGCTTCATTACAGTTTTGCGGATTTTGTGTCGAATACCGGTGTGATTGCCGGTATTTCCCTGATTGTAATTGTCATTTATTTTTACTTTGTTTTCCGCAAGGATTTGAAAGTAAAAACAGGAAAAATTGAAGTTACGGAAGCGGATTTAGACCCTTCAAAAGCCATTCATGATAAGAAAGGTTTTGCAATCAGCACCGCTATCTTTTTGTTTGCGGTTGTCCTTTTAGTGACGCATGCGCAGACGAAACTTACGGTTGCATTTATTGGTGTTTTGATTGCGGTTCTTACGCTTTTGGCAGCGGGAAAACATGCGCTTACCATCTTGAAAAAAGTGGACTATGAGACCATTTTATTCTTTATTGGTTTGTTTGTTGTCGTTGGAGGACTGGAAGAAACCGGGGTTTTGGAATTGATTGCCGATGCGATTAAAACAATCAGCGGTGGAAATAGTTTCTTAATGATTGGAATTATTATCTGGCTGTCAGCGGTAGCAAGTGCCCTTGTGGATAATATTCCGTTTGCGGCAACGATGGTTCCGGTAATTAAGAGTTTAGGTGCCGGCGGCCCGGCTGGATTTTTGCCGGTTCTTGCCTGGGGACTCTCGATGGGAACGGATATTGGCGGTAGTGCTACACCGATTGGCGCTTCGGCAAATGTGGTAGGTATTTCCGTGGCGGAAAAAGAAGGTCATAGAATTGGCTGGGGAAAATACTGTAAAGCGGCAGTACCGGCGACGTTAATTGTTGTATTGATTTCAATGATTGTCATTTTTATTCGATATGGCGATTTGTTGATGATGTAGAAAAGAAATCCCTCTTGTTTTGTGATGAGATATGTTCACGAGACGAGGGGGATTTTTTGCGTACATGAGAAGAAAATTTAAAAGATTTACTTTACAAAGATAAAAAGCTGCGCTATAATAGAACAAATGTTCGATATAGAAGGAGGCGCAGGTATGGCAGTGACACAAGAGATATTTGAAAAGTTAGAAATTTTGACGGATGCGGCAAAGTACGATGTTGCCTGCACATCGAGCGGAAGCAGCCGGAAAGGGAGACAGGGGATGATGGGAAATACCGTGGCCGGGGGAATCTGCCATTGTTTTGCGGCAGATGGCAGGTGTATTTCTCTTTTGAAGATTTTACAGACAAATGAGTGTGTGTATGATTGTAAATATTGTCAGAACCGCATGTCCAATGATGTGAAACGCGCCGGTTTTACACCGGAGGAAATTGCGGAACTTACGATTTCCTTTTACCGCCGCAATTATATTGAGGGATTGTTTTTAAGTTCCGGCATTCAGAAGAATCCGGATTATACGATGGAGCAGATGTACCAGACGATTTATCTGCTCCGCACGAAGTATAAATTTAATGGATATATTCATGTCAAAGCGATTCCGGGAGCGGATCCGCTTTTGATTGAGAAGACCGGGTGGCTTGCTGACCGCATGAGTGCAAATATGGAACTGCCGACGGCGAAGGGGCTTGATTTGCTGGCACCGCAGAAGAGCCGGAAGAAAATTTTGACACCAATGCGCCAGATACAGATTGGCAGAAGTGAGAGTCTTTTACTGCAGGATGCGAGAATTGAAAAAAGACGGCGTCTTTCTCTGTATCAGTCGAAAAGTCAGACTGCTTTACCGGCGGTTTCCGGTGGGGCTTTGCAGGAGTTTCATCAGGATGGAAGGTTTGTGCCGGCGGGGCAGAGTACGCAGATGATTATCGGGGCTACAAAGGAGACGGATTACGAAATTGTTCACATGGCACAGGCACTGTATCAGCAGTTTGATTTAAAGCGTGTATTCTATTCGGCATTTGTGAATACGACAGGGGATTCCCTTTTACCGGATACAAAAGAGCGGGGACCGGAGCTTCTGCGTGAACACCGCCTGTATCAGGCAGATTTTCTCATGCGGTTTTATCAGTTTCGAGCGGATGAGATTATTACAAAAGAGAATCCGAATCTAAACGTCTCTGTAGATCCCAAATGTAACTGGGCGCTGTATCATTTGGATTCGTTTCCTGTTGAGGTGGAAAAGGCAGACTATCATACATTGTTACGTGTGCCGGGGATTGGCGTGAAATCGGCAAGGCGTATTATAATGGCACGAAGAAGAGGAACGCTCGATTTTAATGCGTTAAAGAAATTTGGTGTTGTATTAAAACGGGCGATGTATTTTATCACTTGTCACGGGCATATGATGATTCCAATCCGCTTAAACCGCACATTTATCCTTGCTAATCTGCTTGGATTAAAGGAACGTCTTCCAAAGGAAATTGAGGCGCAGGGAACCGGAAGACAGATGATGTTAGAGGATGTGATGCAGGGATGGTAAGACATATTTATTTGTGTGAAAACAGTGCAGAAGGAATTTTTTCGGCAATATACCGCGCCTATGAGGAGGGACATCCGCCTGAGCATAACGAAGTTGTGATTGATACCCAGGGGCGGAATATGGAGCTTTTTTGCGAATATCACACAGTTGTGACAAATTTTGAGCATGCGGTGAAAGTAGCGCGCACTATCCGTCGCAAGATTTCAGAGGAGGCATATGATTTTGTTCATCGCTGCTGCGGCTCTTATGAGGTGCAGAAGGCGGATGCTATTTACCGGTTTGTGCAGGAAGGACTTCGGATGGGAAGGGCGGTTATGAGCCATCTCACAGCCCCTTATATGCAGACCTTATATGCGATTGAGCGGAATTTTACAAATGAATCACATTTTTTTATTGAAATACTTCGTTTTGAGGAATTGGAAAATGGCACATTATTTGGTAGAATAAATCCTAAGAGTGAAGTTCTGCCATATTTAGCCGACCACTTTGCGGATCGCTTTGCCGGTGAGCAGTGGGTGATTGCAGATACCGTGCACCGTACGGTGCTGCTTCATAAAGCAAATTACAAAACGGTGTATTTATCCATGGATGAAGTAGATATGGATGAACTTGCTCTGACTTATTCCGAGGACGAAAAGCAGCTTCAGAAATTATGGAAATTGTTTGTTGACACAATTGCGATTAAAGAGCGTGTAAATCCAAAATTGCAGAGACAGATGCTGCCGCTTCGTTTTCGTAAATATATGAAGGAGTTTAGCGAAACAGAATGAAGCAGTTTTATTTTGCTCCCTTAGAGGGCATTACAACGTATATTTATCGAAACTTACATCACCAGAAATTTGATGGTATGGATAAATATTTTACACCTTTTGTGTCACCGACTTCGAATCATGATTTTAAGAGCCGGGCAAAAAAGGATGTGATACCGGAGCATAATCAGGGGATACCGGTTGTGCCTCAGATTCTCAGCAACCGCAGTGACGAGTTTGTGTATACAGCCGGTCGTCTGATTGAATATGGATATGATGAAATTAATTTGAATTTAGGTTGTCCGTCAGGGACGGTTGTGTCGAAGGGGAGAGGTTCCGGATTTCTGGCGAAACCGGAGGAACTGGACCGCTTTTTGGATGATATTTTTTCACAGTGTGAGGTGCCGATTTCTGTTAAGACGAGATTGGGCAGATATTCACCGGATGAGTTTCCGGAACTTCTAGAGATTTATAACCGGTATCCGATTGAGGAATTAACCATTCATCCGAGAATTCGGGATGACTATTATAAAAATACACCGAACCTTGATATGTTTGAATATGCAGTGGAACACAGTAAGAATCCGCTCTGCTATAATGGGGATATCACAACGGTAGAGGAATATGAACGTTTTTGCGAGCGTTTTCCTACAATTGAGGCAATTATGATTGGACGAGGGTTGATTGCAAATCCGGGGCTTGTCCGTGAAATTCAGACCGGGGAGAAGATGCAGAAAGATGAATTACACGTATTTTTGCGAGAATTAAAAGCAGATTATCAGGCGTGTATGCCGGATCTGCCGGTGTTATTTAAGATGAAAGAAATCTGGTCTTATCTCGTAAACTGGTACCCGAACGGGAAAAAAGTATGGAAAAAGGTAAGAAAAACAAATCGGTTAATAGAATATGATAAACTTATGCTTATGCTGGAATCAGGAAACGAGGTGTAAGGAATGCAGGAACAAAAAATTAACCGCCGTGAAATTTTAAAAACGTTAGTTACGTTGTCAATTCCTACCATCTTAGAGGAAATTTTATCGACGTTATTGCAATATGTGGATACGGCGATGGTTGGACATCTGGGAGAAAAAGCGACAGCGTCTGTCAGTGTTACAACGACGGTGACCTGGCTTGTGAACAGTATTCCGGCGGCGCTTGGCGTGGCGGTTTTATCAATGACAGCAAAGGCACTGGGGAGCGGCGACAGAGAGTATTTGCAGAAAATCGCAAAGCAGATTTTAATTTTAGTTTTTGCGTGTGGACTTTTTGCCGGTGGAATTTCTGTCATCCTAAGTCCATACATTCCGATTTGGATGGGGGCGGAGCCATCTATTTGGCAGGATGCTTCCGATTATTTCCTGATTGTCAGTCTTCCGATGATTTTCCGTTCGGCAACGATGATTATGGGCGCTGCGATTCGGGGAACAAAAGATACAAAAACGCCGATGTTAATCAATCTGGGAGCCAACGGAACCAATATCCTTTTAAACATTGTCTTTATTTATGGAATGGGTTTGGGCGTCAGAGGAGCGGCAATTGCGTCTGCAATATCCTATACGACAGCCGGATTGCTGATGTTTGCTGCGTACCGGAGAAACGAATATCTCCACTGGAAGTGGGAACATTTTGCTGTGGATGGCAAAGTGATGAAAGAGTGTATGCGAATTGGTCTGCCGGTCCTTTTTAGCAGTATTGCGTCCTGTTTTGGTTATGTTGTGTTTGCCGGTCTTGTTTCCGGGATGGGAACAACCATCTTTGCTGCCCACTCGATTGCCGTTACCGCCGAAACTATTTTTTATATTTCCGGTTACGGACTCCGAACGGCAACCTCTACCCTGATAGGCATTTCTCTTGGTGAGGAAGACGAGAAGCAAATGGAAGCCGTTGCGTCAGTGAGTGTAAAATTGACGATGATACTAATGTGTGTTAGTGGTGTTATCTTGTTTTTTGTGGCAAGACCCTTGATGGGACTTCTTACCGAGAGCAGCCGTGTGGTTGAGATTGGTGCCGGCATGCTGCGTATTGTCGCGTTCTCCGAGCCATTTTATGGATTGATGATTGTCACGGAGGGAATCTTTTATGGGCTTGGGAAAACAAAGTACGCTTTTTATGTAGAAACCTTCTGCATGTGGGGAATCCGTATTTTGTTTACCTTTTTCTGCGTCAAAATCTGGCACTTTGGTCTTGAAACTGTGTGGTATTGCATGATAGCAGATAATGTATGTAAGGCAGTGCTGTTTTCTGTTCCGCTTGTTGTTAAGAGGAAGAGAAGTTGTTTGACAAAACTGGGATGAATGTTCTTTAGTAAATTGGATACTCTTATTTTTGGATATGTTTTAAGGGAAAATGCACATAACCTAATTGGCTTTCCCTTAAAATGTGCTAACATTTAAGGGAAAGGAGTGCATTTAAGGGAATGAGAGAGTTTAATTATAGTAAAATAAAAGAGCAGAAATGGGATTCTGATGTGCTGCGACTTATTGCTGCTATATATAAATATTCGGGTAAACAGGAATTGTATTTAAAACAAAGACCAGACGAATTGGACAAACTTGTAGAAATTGCAAAGATTCAGAGTACCCAAAGTTCCAATGCAATTGAGGGGATTGTGACAACAAATACAAGAATCAAGCAGCTGGTTGAAGAAAAAACAACTCCGAAGAACAGAGATGAAGAGGAAATTGCAGGATATAGAGATGGATTAAACATTATTCATGAAAGTTTTGATGTGATTCCGATAACAAAGAATTGTATTCTTCAACTTCATAAAATACTTTACAGTCATATGAATAATCCAATTGCCGGACAAACGAAGACGGTACAGAATTATATCAGTGCAACATATCCAGACGGTCATACAGAGGTATTATTTACACCATTGACACCATTTGAAACACCGGAGGCACTTGAAAGAACTTGCGGGGAATACAATAGAGTTATTGGTAATCTAGACCAATAAAATCAAGGGGTTCGCACTAATTTAGTCCTTATTTTTTATCAATTATTAACCACCTGCCAGATGAATCGGTGTGCGTGACACAGCCGCATGGGATTATCACCTGCATACAGCAGATTAACAAGGAGTGTGTCAGACAGTTAAACGCAGAGGTGGACGAGTATGATATTCAGAAAGTCATGGTAAGCGGCGGGGAAGGCCTGCCGGAGAAATACCGGGAGATTATCGTAAAGAAAATCCGTGGTTACTGTCAGCAGATTTACCATAACATCCGGGAGCTTGGCTACAACATGGACCTGACGCAGATTATCTTTGTGGACGGCGGTGCCGGCGTGATGAAACGCTTTGGAGGTCTGGAGCAGAAGAATATCCAGTATCTTGAGGATGTGAAAGCAAACGCAAAAGGATATGAAATGCTTGGGAATGCCTATCTGGCACAGGCACAGAAACGTAAGATTGGATAGGGGGGATTGCAGTGGCAAGTGGTGATTTATTCAAGGGCTTTCCGGTACGGTTTTCAATGAAAAATATACAGCATGTAAAGGTTTTGGAAAAGTTTGAGGACAGGAGTTGTTTTTTCGGATTTTAATGAGCAGGAACCTGACGCCGGAACAGCGGGCGGATATTCTGATGAATGGAACGGTTCGTGTGTAAAGGAAGAAATAATCATAAAAATATTCAAGATATGTGATGAAAGTTTAATTTGTGTCACATATCTTTTTTTGTTATGACAGATAAAAATCTTATGATGCAACGGCAATGTAGTGATTTTCGTTTCATAAAATAGTGGATGTTTTTTCCGCAGATAAATGTTATAATTTGATTATGACAGTAAGAAAAACGTAGAAAAGGCGGTGGTTACGATGTACAATCCCCAGCTTGAAACCTTTATCCGTGTAGCGGATGCCGGAAGTTTTAATAAGGCGGCAGAACAGGCATATATTACACCCACGGCAGTCATTAAGCAGATGAATTTATTAGAGGACGGTTTGGGTGTGAAACTGTTTGAACGGACGCACAGAGGACTCCATTTGACGAAAGCAGGAATTTCTCTTTATCAGGATGCAAAGTATATTATTGGATATTGCAAGGATTCTGTGACAAGGGCGAAAAATGCCATGCAGGAGGATGAATCCGTCATTCGTATTGGAACATCTCCGATGACGCCGGCACAGATTCTTGTAGAATTATGGCCGAAAATCCATGAACACAGCCCGCATATAAAATTCCAGTTGATACCCTTTGACAATACGCCGGAGAATGCAAGGGAGATACTGGCAAACCTCGGACAGAACATAGACGTGGTGGCAGGGATTTTTGATGAGACAATGCTTGACCTCCGAAAATGTGACGGATTTGAGATTAGCAGGGAACCCATCTGCTGTGCCGTATCCGTCCATCACCGTCTTGCACAGAAGAACCGGCTCGCAGTACAGGATATGTATGGAGAGAATCTGATGCTGATGCACCGGGGCTGGAGCCGCTATGTGGATGAACTCAGGGATGATATTTGGGAGAATCATAATCAAATCAACATTGTGGATTTTGATTTTTATAATGTAGATACGTTTAACCGTTGTGAAAACAGTAATGATATCCTGATGGCAACAAAGGCATGGACAAATGTACATCCGCTGTTAAAAATTATTCCAGTGGAATGGGAACACAGTATTCCATATGGGCTGCTCCATTCAAGAGAACCGTCAAAAACGGTACAGAATTTTTTGGCAGCAGTGCAGACAGTATTATACTGAACATCAGGAAAATCTGCTGTGCTGCATAGCAGTATAAATGGAACAGACAGAGTTAAAACCTTTGGGTATAAACTGATGAACGAAGTGAGACTTCTTTGGAGGTCTCTCTTTTTTTATAATAATGGTAAAGCAAAAAGGAATGGAGGATTGCTATGAATAATTTTATTTTTGAAAATTCCACAAAGGTTTATTTTGGAAAGGGGTGTGTGAAGGAATATCTGGTGTGCCTGACAGAAAAATATGGCGAACGTGTCATGCTCTGCTATGGCGGTGGTTCCATTAAGAAGAATGGGATTTATGAAGAAGTAACAGAGAAATTAAAATCCGCAGGGAAAAAGGTCTTTGAATTTCCGGAAATTATGGCAAATCCAACGTATGGGAAAGTTCTGGAGGGAGCCAAATTTGCAAAAGAGAACGAAATTGATGTAATACTTGGTGTCGGAGGCGGTTCGGTCATGGACTGCTGCAAGGCGATTTCTCTTGCGGCAAGGTATGAAGGCGATGTGTGGGCGGATTTTTGGGCAAGGCCTGGCATCATTGATTTTAAGCCGCTGCCGTTAGGGGTTATTGTTACGGTGGCAGGAACAGGAAGTGAATGCAATGGCGGCGCCGTGATTACAAATGAAGATTTGAAAGTTAAGACAGGAAGGGATTATCCACAGTGTAATCCCAAATTTGCCCTGCTTGATCCGGAATATACCTACAGTGTTCCAGAGTTTCAAATGGTTTCCGGCGGGTTTGATACCTTGTCCCATATCATGGAGATTTATTTCAGTGAGCCGGATGAGGATAATGTTTCGGATGACATTGCGGAGGCACTGATGAAGAATGTGATCCGCAATCTGAGGGCAGCAGTTGCCAATCCAAAGGATTACACAGCCAGAAGCAACTTAATGTGGGATGCCACGATGGCAGAGAACAGAATCATTAAGCTGGGGAAGAAAACGGATTTTGAGTGCCATCAGATGGAACATCAGCTTGGAGCTTATACAGACTGCAATCATGGTGCCGGGCTTGCTGTTTTGCATCCGGTGTATTACCGCCATATTTACCGGAGCGGGATTGAGAAATTCAGAAAGTTTGCCGTCAATGTATGGGGGATTCCGGCGGATGGGAAAAGTGATGAGGAAATAGCAGGGGCAGGAGTGGAGGCATTGGCAGATTTTATCAAAGAAATCGGCATGCCGACTACCCTGAAGGAACTTGGGATTGATGAGACTGTGGACTTAAAGGAAATTGCGGATTCCTGTGCGGTTGTTCCGGGCAGTTACAAAAAGATGACGCATGAGGAAATTCTTGAAATATTTCAGGAGTGTGCAGGGGGTAATTGATGGAGCAGAGGAAGAAACATAAAAAGATATATCTGATTGCAGGGGTGGTGCTTGCAGCGGCACTTATTGCCGGGTATTTTTTCGTGCCTTATGCAAAGCGGATGTCAGCAATGATGTTCTGGAAGTGTTTGATGATGATGTCACAAATGCGGCCGGGGCGGTGTCAGAATGGCTGAAATCTTTGCATTAAAAATATAACAATATGATGATTGAATGAAAGGAAAGGTGAATGATATGAAAAAAAGTAAAACAAATGTATTTCGTATACTGTCGGTAATTCTTATGCTTGTTATGGTGGTATCTGTTGTGAATGGCAACACAGTAAGTGCAAAAACGGCCAAAGCGAAAACGGGTAAAAAGAAGAATGTTGTGGTACTGTATTTTTCCGCAACAGGAACGACAAAAGGGGCGGCACAGAGGATTAAAAAAGCAACGAAGGGCAAGATGATTTCGATTAAAGCGGCTGATCCGTATACAGAGGCTGACCTCGACTATGGTGATGATGAAAGTCGGGTAACAAAGGAACATGAATCGGCAGGCAGCCCTGCAAAGAGCAGTGTCCGACCGAAAATTTCTAATCTGAAATCCATAAAAAAGGCTGTAAAAAAAGCGGATGTCGTATATATCGGTTACCCGATCTGGTGGGGAGAGGCTCCGCATATTGTCTATACGCTGGTGGAAGGAGTAAGTCTGAAAGGAAAAACAGTAGTTCCGTTTTCCACGTCCATCAGCAGCGGGCTTGGCAGCAGTGCCAAACATCTAAAGACAAAAGCGAAGATTTCATCGAAAATGAAGTGGCTGAAGGGGCGCAATTTTTATGATATTCCGTCGCAGAAAACAGTCAACAAATGGGTAAAAGGGTTGAAATATTGATGATTGTGCATATGTAATATTTGTTGTATGAGGGAGGCGTAAATATGCAGGAGAGAATATTAGGTAAGGATTTGAAGGTATCTGCGGTAGGGCTTGGCTGCATGGGATTTTCCCATGCTTATGGGATGCCGACAGAAAAGAAAGAAGCGGTTTGCCGGATACAGCAGGCAGTGGAGATGGGATATACCTTTTTTGATACGGCAGAGGTATATGGAACACCAGAGGACCCGCATCAGAATGAGGTGCTGGTGGGTGAGGCACTGAAAAACTGCCGGAATAAGGTAGTGATTGCTACAAAATTTGGTATTCATTTTGATAGGGAAAGCAGTGCCGTAAATAAGCCGCTGGTGCCGGATTCCCGGCCGGAAATTATTCGGGCTTCCGTAGAGGCATCCCTGAAAAGATTGAATACGGAATATATTGACCTGTATTACCAGCACCGTATTGATCCGGCTGTTCCGATTGAAGATGTGGCGGAGGTTATGGCTGAATTGATACAGGAGGGAAAAATCACGCATTGGGGGCTGTCAGAGGCATATGAGGAAACGATACGGCGTGCCCATGCTGTTTGTCCTGTGACAGCGGTTCAGAACCGTTATTCCATGATGGCCAGATGGTATGAGGAATTATTTCCGGTATTGGAGGAACTTCATATTGGGTATGTGGCATTTTCGCCTCTTGCCAACGGATTTTTGTCGGCAAAATATGGAAAGGATGCGAAGTTTGACGGAGTATACGATTATCGGAGCATGATGCCGCAGTTTACCAGTGAAGCGGTTGATAAAAATAAAGAACTTTTAACATTACTTCACAGAATGGCAGAGGAAAAGGAATCGACTCCGGCTCAGATTTCCCTTGCGTGGATTTTATGCAGAAAGCCATATCTGGTGCCGATACCGGGCAGCAGGAAAGAAGAACGGCTGAAGGAAAATGCAGGAGCAGCAGATATCATTTTGACAGCCAGTGAGATGACAGCATTGGATGAGGCATTGGAAACTATGGAAATGTCAGATGTATTTGGAGGCTCCAAAATCAAAAAAAGATAGGAGTTTTGTATATGAGGAAATGGTCTGCAATATTTTTTAGTATTTTGCTGGTACTTAGCCTTTCTGCCTGTGGGCAGGCGGATAAAGACAATGAAACTGGGAATAGAAATAGTCAGGTATCAGCAGAAAAGAACAAAAACAATACAGGCAGCACATCAAGCAATACCCGTGTCCTGATTGCCTATTTTACAGTGCCGGAGGATGTGAAAACCTCCGATAACGATGCCATTGCCGGAGCAAGCATTGTGGTTAAGGATAGTGAGAAAATGGGCAATACGGAATATGTTGCGGGATTGGTACAGAAAACAATCGGTGGAGACCTGTTCCGGATTGAAACAAAAGATGCCTACCCATTGGAACATGATACGCTGGTAGATCAGGCGGCAGAGGAGCAGGAAAAAGAGCTGCGGCCGGAATTGTCAAATCATGTGGAGAATTTTGAACAGTATGATACGGTAATTCTTGGTTTCCCAAATTGGTGGGGAGATTTACCTATGCCGGTGTACTCTTTTTTGGAAGAATATGATTTTGCAGGTAAAACCATTATTCCTTTTGTTACTCATGGTGGCAGCGGTTTTTCTGCCACAACAGATACCATTTCGCAGTTACAGCCAGACGCTCAGGTTAGTGACAATACACTTTCCCTGTCAAGAGAGGATGTGGCAGATGCGGAAGATGAGGTAAAGAAGTGGGCGCAAGGATTGGGATTACAATAAGTATCTAAATGCCAATAAAATATACAGACAGGGAGGATTCATATGAAGGTAAATAATAAAGAAGAATTTGACAAACAGAATATATTTGGGAAGGGGGAGGCAAATACGGCATTTGCTGATTATTTTATCGGAAATTCTTTTCTGAATCCGCTTACCCATCCGGGGGAATGTGCCGTGTTTCTGGCAAATGTTACATTTGAGCCAGGATGCCGCAATAACTGGCATATCCATCATGCCAAAAGCGGCGGCGGGCAGATGTTAATTTGTACGGCGGGAAGTGGCTGGTATCAAGAGGAAGGAAGGGAACCTGTCAGTCTGGAGCCGGGAATGGTTATTATGATACAGCCGGAAGTGAAACACTGGCACGGAGCGAAAGCAGACAGTTGGTTTAGCCACATTGCAGTGGAGATTCCGGGTGCTGATACGAGCAATGAATGGCTGGAAGCGGTCAGTGATGAACAGTATGACAGTCTCGGTAAATAATCGTTTATATAAGAGTATGGCAGGAGGATGTAAAAATGGCAGTAAAACAGACAGCAGGCAGAACGCAGCTTGGGGAGTTTGCTCCAAAGTTTGCGGAATTAAATGATGATGTATTATTTGGGGAAGTGTGGGCAGGTGAAGAAACAGGGTTGCTTTTAGCATTGTTCTTGATAGCAGGGCAGTTTTTTGTGGAAGGGGCATCTGTTCAGGCTGCGGGCAAGCAGAAGGCATTAAATATTACAGACCTTTCTTTATCCGTAGGGCAGAGCCAGAAATTGAAGGTATTAAATGGAAAAAAGGTCAGGTGGAGTTCTTCTAAAAAAACAGTGGCAAGCGTCAGCAAAAAAGAAAAAAGACAATTCGTCCGGAGATAATCAGAATGAAACCAAACAGCCGGCCGAAACAGAAAAACCGGTGGTAACAGACAGGCCGGATGTGACGCCATTAATGGTATCACAACGTAAGACCGGAAAAGACGGTGGAGATTGCCAATGCAGGCGGTGGTTTCGTATATGTTGGGGCAATGCATGACAGCTTTCCGGCAGCATTGGAGCTTACCAAAAAAGGGTATAATGCCTTTGCATTGATTTACCGTCCGGGCGAGCAGACGGCATGTGAGGATTTGGCAAGGGCAGTAAGTTTTTGGGAAAAGCATATAAAATAGGTTCAGCGTTGCTCAACCATTGCAGAATGATGAAAGGAAGAAAAAGATTATGAGTATTTTATTTATTAACGGCAGTCCAAACAAGAATGGTAACACGGTGGGGTTAGCAAAGGAATTATTAGCGGGGAAGGAGTATGATACCCTGCATCTGGTGGATTACAAAATATATTCCTACGGACAGGAGTATGCGGATGACCAGTTTATGGAAGTGGTTGGAAAAATGAAAGAGGCGGATGTTGTAGTTCTTGGTTCTCCGCTTTACTGGCACAGTATGAGTGGTGCGGTCAGGAATCTGTTAGACCGTTCCTATGGTGTGGTGTCAGAGAAAACATTCCGGGGAAAGAAACTGTTTTTTGTATTTCAGGGAGCCTCTCCGACAAAAGAGCAGCTTGCAGCCGGCGATTATACAGCAGGAAGATATGCAGGGCTTTATGGTTTTGATTATCAGGGAATGGCAACCAATAAAAAAGAGGCACAGAAACTTTCCGGAAAATTATAAGGAGTTATCAGGAATATTTAAGATTTGGAAAACAAAATGAATATTGAGATAGGAGAGATGTAAAATGAGTAATCAACTATATGTAAAACTGAATAACGGGGTGGAAATGCCAATGGCAGGAATCGGCACATTTTTGTTAAGCCCGCAGGAGGCAGAGGCTTCCTGCATAAGCGCATTGCAGGATGGGTATCGGTTGATTGATACAGCAAATGCTTATGTCAATGAAAAAGCAGTAGGACGTGCCATGAAAAAATCAGGAATTGCAAGAGAAGAGATATTTTTAGAAACAAAATTGTGGCCGTCTTTCTATAATGATGTGGATGCGGTAGAAAAAACATTGCAGCGTCTGGATACCGATACGATTGACCTTTTGCTGATCCATCAGCCTGCCGGAAATTATATTGCAGGATACCGGCTGATGGAACAGGCATACAAGGCAGGAAAAGTAAGGGCAATCGGTCTTTCTAATTTTAATGAGGAACAGATTCGGGAAATTTTGAGTGTCTGTGAGGTCAGGCCGGCAGTCCTGCAGACAGAAATCCATCCATACTCACAGGAAAAGGGATTAAAGGAATTTTTGTCAAAAGAGGATATTGTGATTCAGGCATGGTATCCTTTGGGACATGGTGATGCAGCGCTATTGCAGGAACCGGTCTTTGCTAAACTGGCTGAAAAGTATGGAAAAAGCAATGCACAGATTATCCTGCGCTGGCACATACAGGCAGGCAATGTGGTGATTCCGGGTTCAAAAAATCTGGAGCATATCCGTGCGAATTTTGACTTGTTTGATTTTGAGCTGACAGCAGAGGAAATGCAGGAGATACAGAAATTGAATAAAGATAAAAGATATTATACCAGTACACCGGAACTGTTAAAGAGCTATGCAGAGATGGTGCCGTCAGTGGATGAGCAAGTGTGAAAGGTAAAAAGAGTCATTAAGCTGGAAAAAACGTCAGCAAAATGATTCTACTATTTCACCTAAGAATACAGCACTTTTGCAGAGGATACAACAGAAGATGGAATAAAGAATATATCAATGGCTATTCCGGAGGCGGGGAAACCTTGTCTCTGGTACTTGGAAAACGGCCGGAACTCTTTACAAGGGCATTGATGTGCAGTTCTCAGTGGGATGGGGAATATGAACCGGTTGTAAAGGCAAAGACGCCGGTTTATTTCGTCATTGGAGAAAATGATGAATATTATTCGTCAAAACCATTTAAGGATGCTTACCAGAAACTTTATAATCTGTACCGGAAACAGGGCCTATGTGAGAAGCAGATAGAAAAATTACTGGTATTGGATGTGAAGGACAGCAGTTATTTTCAGAGAACGGGCATTACTTATCAGCATGGCGGAGGGTATCTGTTCTGCAGGGATAAAAATATTATGGGTTGGCTGTTTAAGGAATAAGAGGAAATATAAGAAAGGCAGGTCATTAGAATGAAAGTATTGATGATTAACGGAGGACCGCATCCGGAAGGATGTACTTGTACTGCTTTGAAAGAAGTGGCAACTACGCTTGGTAAGGAGGGAATTGATTCTGAAATTGTATGGATTGGAAATAAACCGGTGGGAGGCTGTATTGCCTGCAAGGGCTGTGTGAAAAAAGGGCAGTGCGTGTTTGATGATATTGTCAATGAGGTCAGAAGCAAAGCATATGAGGCAGACGGATTCATTTTCGGTACACCGGTTCACTATGGGGCAGCTTCCGGTAACATGACCGCTTTTATGGATCGGTTGTTTTATTCCGAACTGTGCGGCAATGCAAATAAGGCATTTTATATGAAACCGGCGGCCGCTGTAATATCGGCAAGGAGAGCGGGGACTACGGCAGCCTTTGACCAGATGAATAAATATTTTACGATCCAGGAAATGCCGGTGGTATCTTCAAGGTACTGGAACATGGTTCATGGGGCAGCGCCGGAAGATGTAAAGCAGGACTTGGAGGGGCTTTATACCATGCGTGTGCTTGGCAGGAACATGGCATATATGCTGAAATGCAAAGAGGCGGCGGCTCAGGCGGGGGTATCCCTTCCGGAACAGGAATCTGCTGTTTTTACAAATTTTATCCGCTGATGGAGGGCAGCCTATGAAAACCAGACAGGTTATAAAAATCGGGATTGATATTAGCATGACGGTTTTACTGTTTATTCTGATGGCATTCCATTATGTAGGGCTACAGTGGCATGAGGTGACAGGCGCTGTCATGCTGGTGCTGTTCATTCTGCACCATATCTTAAATGGGAACTGGTACAGGGCATTGGGAAAAGGGAAATATTCTTCCGGCAGAATACTGTTCACGATTGTGGACGTGGTATTGCTCATTGATATGTTCCTGCTGATGTTTAGCGGGATTTCCATGTCCCGTTATGTGTTCCGTTTTTTGGATATTCCGGTCAGCAAAGCATGGGCGAGGGGAATGCACATGACGGCATCTTATGCCGGGTTTCTGCTGATGGGTTTCCATATTGGGCTTCATTACGGCATGATTGTGGGAATGATAAAAAGAATATGTCCTATTACCAAAAAGAATGCAGTGTGCATATGGGTTCTGCGTGTTTTGGCATTCCTGATTGCCGGATATGGTGTATATGCGTTGTTTACACGGAAGTTTGTTGATTATATCTCCCAAAGGGTAATGTTTGCATTTTTTGACTATGAGGAACCAGTGCTTTCTTTTGTTTTGGACTATGCAGCCATCATGGGACTGATGATTTTTATATCTTATTATTTGCAGCGTTTTCTGCAATGGATAAGAAAAACAGTTCCTAAGAAGAAAGAAAATATAGATTAGCAGGAGGGGAATCGGATGAAAAAGAAAAGGTTCATTATAATTGCGGTGGCAGTTTTACTGGTAATTGCAGCAGCCGTCATTTGTTTCAAGATGTTTGGAGGTTCACACACGGGAATTGATAACAATCCGGAGTCAAAACTCAGTAATGACAGCAAGGTGCTGGTTGCTTATTTTTCATGGTCCGGAAATGGGCAGCAGATGGCAAGATGGATTTCGGAGGAAACAGGCGGAGACCTGTTCCGTATTGTACCGGCAGAACCCTATGGGAAAGATTTTGATTCCTGTGCAGACCGGGCAAAAAATGAACTGGATAATGGCATCCGTCCGGAGCTTTCAGAACATATAGAGAAACAGGCGATGGAACAGTACAATGTCATTTACATAGGTTTTCCGGTATGGTGGTATGACCTGCCTATGCCGGTCTGGAGTTTTCTTGAGGAATATGATTTGTCAGGGAAAACAGTAATTCCGTTCTTTTCCCATAATGGAAGTTCTAACGGTGCGGGAAGTGTCAGCAGGATTTCTGAATTGGCAAAAGGAGCAAAGGTTTTAACAGAAGATGTACTGTCCATTCCTGGCAGAAGTGTTTCCGGTTCTGAGAAAGAAGTAAAAGAATGGGCAGCAGAGAGATTAAAGGAGAATCAGTAATTAGCAGGAAAGGAAAGGTAATTGCGATGAAACAGAACAAATTATTTAAGAAACTGTGGGTTTTTATGATTGTCCTGTCGTTTTTGGCGACACAATTCGCCACGGTGCAGGCGGCAGCAAAAACAAATAAGGAAACCATATCTTTAAATAAATCAGTGTACACTCTGAAAAAGGGGAAAACGGTAAAATTAAAAGCGGAATTAAACAAAGCTGCAAAACGGAAGGGTGTGAAATGGAGCAGCAGTAACCACAAAGTGGCAACCGTGTCTAAAAATGGAAAAGTTACAGCAAAAAGAAAAGGCAAGGCGGCCATCACAGCGACGGTAAAAGGAACCTCGGTAAAGGCACGATGCAAAATCATTGTGGGAACACCAGTAAGCAAGGTGACATTAAACAGAAAGTCCCTTACCCTGAAAACAGGACAGAGTTTTTCCCTAAAAACGAGTATTTCCCCGAAAAAGGCATCTGTCAAAAAAGTGAATTATAAGAGCAGTAACAAAAGGGTGGCATCTGTGAGTAAGAAGGGGGTGATTCAAGCGGATTCTTTCCGGATTGAGAGGGAAACACCATACAGTGATGATTATAATACCGTGGCATATGGGGAGGCAAAGGATGAGGCTGATAGTAATGCCCGCCCACCATTAAAGAATCCGTTGGAATCAGTGGCAGCCTACGACAAAATCGTACTTTGTTATCCGATTTGGTGGCATACGGCACCGATGACAGTAGGAACCTTTCTGGAAACCTATGATTTGACAGGAAAGACGATTTATCCAATATCCCAGTCAGCATCTATGGATGTATCCCAGTATAATCAATCTGTGGAATTTATTAAAGAATGTGCAAAAGGGGCAGTGGTTGATGACGGCCTGTTTACAAAAGATAATGCAGTTATTCAGTCTTACGTTGCAGAAACAGTTTTGTCGGTAAAACAGCCGGCAGAACAAAATCCGTCTTCCGTCAGCCATATTGTTTCCTATGCGGATGTGCCTCTGCTTTCTCTGAATAATATATTACAGGGGACACACATGGGGACTTCCGGCGCATATTTGACTTTTGCATGAGATTTGAAACATCTGAGGATGACATTATGATAAAAAAGTTAAAAATTTTTTGTCCTATACTTGACATGAGCTGATGGCAATGGACGGATGAGCAGATTACTTACAACGCTTCTTTTATATCAAAGCGGATTTTACGTAGGAAAGTATATTTCGCTTGAGGCTAAAATTGCGAAGAATAAGGATTTATATTATGAAGCGTTAGGACAGAGTCAAGATGGCTGGCATGAAGCGAAAGAGGATGTTGTTTCTTTTATAAAATATCTTTTGGGAACGGTACTTGCTGCTTATAAGGAATTTGAAGATCGTTTTGCGATAATTGGTGTGAAACGGCCGGCAATAGAGATGGTGCGTAAGGCTACCGAAAATAAAATAGGAAAATTTTCAAAACAAGATATCAGAGAACTTTGTCCATCACTTAGTATCAGTTCGATAGAAAATTCATTGAGAACGCTTGTAAAAGAAGGCGATTTGATGCGAGGTGGTTCTGGAAAAGCTACTTACTATGTAAGATTAAAATAGTTTAAGAGTAAAAGGGTTGCATACGCCATTTACTCGTATTGGAAGAGTTATATTGCAAGGCTTACTTTAACTTTATATGAAGTATTTGATGCCAATTTTTTAGATTCCCGTGTTTGTAACAAATGTTCGTTGTCAGTTCCTTTGGATTCCAGTAATTCCGTAGAAAAACTTTGTGACTCGTGGGTTTGAGTACGT
>ERZ894203.482-NODE-482-length-32870-cov-26.043456_pt1 | contig 32870 bp, 32 predicted proteins | sample MGYA00380286_ERZ894203 | MGnify/ENA primary metagenome ERZ894203 (study PRJEB32331, sample SAMN06328484) | human gut metagenome | biome: human gut microbiome; feature: stool | host: Homo sapiens | collected 2014-02-06 ... | reverse complement strand
GGTTGACGAATACGACAAGCCTCTTCTCCAGTCCATAGGCAACGATTCCCTGCAGACTGATTACCGGAACACGCTCAAGGCCTTTTACGGCGTGCTGAAAAGCTGCGACCCCTATATCCGCTTTGCCTTGCTTACGGGAGTGACGAAGTTCAGCAAGGTGAGCGTGTTCAGCGATCTGAACAATCTGATAGACATCTCGATGGACGGGCAGTATGCTTCTGTATGCGGCATCACGGAAAAGGAACTTGCGCATAATTTTGCGGACGACATTCATCTGCTGGCCGACGCCAACGGAATGGCGGATGAGGATGCTTTCAGAAAGCTGAAGGAATGGTATGACGGCTATCATTTCACTCCTGAATGCGAGGACATCTACAATCCGTTCAGCCTGCTCAATACATTCTTCAGGCGCAGGTTCGGAAGCTACTGGTTTGAAACGGGCACGCCTACGTTTCTGGCAGAGATGCTGAAGGAATGCCGCTATGACTTGTATGCCTTGTCGGACGAGCAGACCACCTCGGATGTGCTGGGCAGTGTCGATACGATGAAAGACAATCCGGTTCCCATACTCTATCAGAGCGGTTATCTGACGATAAAGGGCTACGACGCGCGTTTCGGCCTGTACCGCCTGGGCTTCCCGAACGAAGAGGTGGAGAAGGGCTTCATGAGTTTCCTGCTTCCTTATTATGCTCCGATACGCAAGTCCGAGAGCATTTTCCGGATAAGCCAGTTTGTGCGCGATGTGGAAAGCGGAAACGTCGGTTCGTTCATGCGCCGCCTCCAGAGCTTCTTTGCAGACACCCCCTACGAGCTCGCCCGCGATCTGGAACTCCATTATCAGAACGTGCTTTTCATCGTGTTCAAGCTGATGGGCTTCTTCACGCAGGTGGAATACCATACTTCCCGGGGGCGGATTGACCTTGTCCTTCAGACCGAGAAGTACATCTACGTGATGGAGTTCAAGCTCGAAGGCACGGCAGAAGGCGCCCTCCGCCAGATAGAGGAGCGAAATTATGCCCTTCCTTTCGCCTCCGACCCGCGGAAGCTTTTCAAGGTGGGGGTGAACTTCAGCAATGCGCTCCGGGGAATCGAGAAGTGGGAGGTGCGGGAGCGCTGAAGTCCTCCCGGGGGCGGAATCACACCGCCGGCAGGCTGTTCCCGTTGATTTTCCGGTACAGGTCGAGCGCGTACACGTCGGTCATCCCCGAAATGTAGTCGAGCACGGCCTGGATTCTGGCGTAGAGCGTCGGAGCCTGGATTTCGTACTGCCTCGACACGCGGTTGATCAGCAGCTGCGAGTAGGCCTTTTCGGGATAGCGCACCGCGTCGATCATCAGGTCGATGAGGGTGGTGATGACCTGGAAGCCGGCCAGCTCGATGTCTACCACATCCTTCGAGAAGTAGATCTTGTCGAAGGCCGTCTGCGAGCAGTGCCTGTATGCCTCCCTAACGTGGTCGGAGAGGTGGGTGATGAGGGTGCCCTCGAACTCTCCTTCCAGGATGCTTTCCTCGTTGTCTGCAAACGTCCGCACGCATTCGCTTATCAGCACCCCGATGGCCGACGAGCGCAGGTAGGCTATCTGCTCGTTCGTGTCGTCAACCATGCTGCATATCTTTTCCACCCTTTCCATGCGGTGCGGCGTGAAGAACCGGCAATACAGGTCCCTGGTCTGCTCGGTGGTGAGGATTTTCAGCTTGTGCGCATCCTCTATGTCCATCATCTGGTAGCAGATGTCGTCGGCGGCTTCCACCAGATACACCAGCGGGTGGCGGGCGTAGCGCAGGGGCTCTCCCTCTTTGCTGAGCCGCTTGATGCCCAGCTCGTCGGCTATCCGCCTGAAGTCGTCCTCCTCGCTCAGGAAGAAGCCGAACTTCTGTTTCGCTCCGGCAAGGCGCGAAGAGAACGGATACTTCACGATGGACGCCAGCGTGGAGTAGGTCATGACGAACCCTCCGGGGCGCCGGCCCTGGAACTGGTGGGTGAGCAGGCGGAAGGCGTTGGCGTTGCCCTCAAAATGAATCAGGTCTTCCCATTCCGCGTCCGTCAGGAGCGGGCGGAGCGCCATGCCCTTCCCCTCGGAGAAGTAGGTGCCGATGGCCTTCTCGCCCGAGTGCCCGAAGGGGGGGTTCCCCAGGTCGTGGGCAAGGCATGCGGCCGACACGATGGAGCCTATCTCTGTGATGTGCGTGTCTGAAAGCGCGGGGTGCTTCTTCAGAAGCTCGGCGGCGACTTCGTTTCCCAGCGAGCGTCCCACGCACGAAACTTCCAGGCTATGGGTCAGGCGGTTGTGCACGAAGATGCTCCCGGGAAGCGGAAACACCTGGGTCTTGTTCTGCAGGCGGCGGAACGGGGCCGAGAAGATCAGCCGGTCGTAGTCGCGCTGGAATTCGGTGCGGTCCTCTTTCCGTTTCTCGTGCAGGTTCTCAAGCCCGAAGCGTTTGTTCGATAGAAGTTGTTTCCAGTTCATTGTCAGTGCTTTTGTTTGAAAGGGTAAATCCAAAACTTGATTGCAAAAATATAAAAAAATGGTAAATGGCGCCATTAATTCCGCGGAATGTGTAAATTCGCATTCTTAAACAAGACGTATATGGCGGAAAAGATGAAGATACAGATTATAAACAAGTCGAAACATCCGTTGCCTCAGTATGCCACAAGCTTGTCGGCGGGCATGGATCTCCGTGCGAACATTGATGCGCCCATCGTGCTGAAGCCTTTGGAGCGGTGTCTGGTGCCTACGGGCCTGTATGCGGCCATCCCGGCGGGCTATGAGGCCCAGGTGCGCCCGCGCAGCGGGCTGGCCGTGAAGAAGGGCGTTACGGTGCTCAACTCTCCGGGCACGGTTGATGCGGATTACCGGGGAGAGATATGCGTTGTCCTCGTCAACCTCTCGGCAGAAGACTTCGTGGTCGAGGACGGCGAGCGCATCGCGCAGATGGTCATCGCACGCCACGAGCAGGCCGAATGGCAGGAAGTGGAGGCGCTTGACGATACGGAGCGGGGAGCCGGAGGATTCGGACATACGGGTACGGTATAAATAAGCTTACGGATTATGGTGAGGAAGATTTTCTATCTGGCGGGCATCGTGGCCCTGCTTGCGGCTTGCGGCACTACGGGGCACCAGCGCGCGGCAAGGCTCGCGCACGAAAAAGACCCGCTGACCTTTGAGCAGCGCCGGAAGTTCGACTATTTCTTTCTGGAGGCTCTGCGGATGAAGGAAAAGGGCGACCTCGACGCGGCGTTCGAACTCTACGGCCATTGCCTGGACATCAATCCGCGCTCGGCCGCCGCATTGTATGAGATTTCCCAGTTCTACATGGCCTTGGGACAGGAGAAGAAGGGAGAGGAGGCCATGAAGCAGGCCGTGCGCTCGGACGAGTCGAATTTCTGGTACAAGCAGACGCTGGCCGCCTATTACCAGCAGAAGCGTGACATCCCGAAGGCCATAGCCGTGTATGAAGACATGGCCCATCAGTTCCCCTCGCGCCTGGAGCCTCTGATCTCGCTCGTCGACCTTTACGGGCAGACCAAAAGCTATCCCGAAGAGATAAAGGTGCTCGACCGCCTGGAGGAGCTCGACGGAAAGTCGGAGCAGATCAGCATGGAGAAGTTCCGCTGCTATCTGCAGACGGGCGACAAGGAGAAGGCGTTCAGCGAAATAGAAAGCCTGTCGAAGGAGTATCCTTATGACATGCGCTACCAGAATATGCTGGGCGACGTGTATCTTGACAACGGCAAGGCGCAGGAGGCTTACGACACCTACCGGCGCATCCTGAACGAGGTGCCGGGGTATGCACCCACCGTCATCTCGCTTGCCCAGTACTACAAGAAGACGGGCAACGACAGCCTCTACCGGGCGCAGATCGACACGATCCTGGTGAACGACAACGTGCCGTCGGACACGAAGATGGAGCTTATGCGCCAGCTGATCCTGGTGTCGGAGCAGACCGCCGGGGACAGCACGGAAATCGTCGGCCTCTTCAGGCGGATTCTGGAGCGTCCCCAGCCGAACGCTGACCTGGCCATGCTCTGCGCGCAGTACATGATTACCAAGAAGATGGAGAAGGAGTCGGTTCCGGTGCTCAACCAGATTCTTTCGATCGACCCCGAGAACAAGCCCGCACGCCTTCAGCTCCTGGCGTATGCCATCCGCGAGAACAATCTGGACGAGGTGGTCAGAGTGGCCGCTCCGGCGCTCGAATACAATCCCGACGCCATGGAGTTCTACTACTACCTGGGGCTGGCATACTATCAGAAAAAGGATACCGGCAAGGCGCTGGAGGTGTTCCGCAAGGGAATCAGGCAGGTCAACGAAAAGAGCGACAAGGGCATCGTTTCGGACTTCTACGCTATCCTGGGCGACATCTACAGCACGAAGCAGATGAAGGCCGAAGCGTATGCGGCTTATGATTCGGCGCTGGTGTACAATCCGAACAACATCGCCACGCTGAACAATTATGCCTATTACCTCTCGGTAGAGCGGAAAGACCTCGACAAGGCGGAGGAGATGAGCTACCGCACGGTAAAGGCGGAGCCTGAAAACGCCACGTATCTTGACACCTACGCCTGGATTCTGTTCGAGAAGGAACGCTACACCGAGGCGCGCATCTACATCGAGCAGGCGATGAGGAACGGAGGCGACACGAGCCAGGTGATCGTGGAGCATTGCGGAGATATTTATTATATGCTGGACGAGAAAGACAAGGCTTTGGAATACTGGAAGAAGGCCGAAGGCATGGACCCCAGTCCGGACGACGGCTCCACTCCGCGCACCGAAGCCGAACTGAAGCGTCTGAAACGGAAAATAGCTTTGAAAAAATACATAGCCGAATGAAAACATCTTTTTTACGTTATCTCGGAATCATGGCGCTTGTCGTTCTGGCGGCGGCCTGCTCTTCTTCGCGCCACGCCGGAAAGTCGCAGATGATCGGAAACCTGAAGGGCGAAGAGTATCTGGAAAAGGTCATCGAATATGCCCCGCGCTGGCAGGCGCTGACGGGAAAGGTGGCCTTCAGCCTGGATATGGACGGCAAGTCGGCCAGCCTGAACGCCACGCTCCGCATGAAGAAGGGCGAGGTGATCCAGCTGTCTGTGGCTCCCTTGCTGGGCATCGAAGTGGCGCGGATGGAAATCACTCCCGAGCGCATCCTTGCCGTCGACCGCCTGCACAAGCGCTATGTGGAGATTTCGTTCGAGTCGTTGAGCGGGATGCTGCGGACGGAAATCGACTTCAATGCCTTGCAGTCGCTTTTCATGAACGAGGTGTTCCTCCCCGGAAAGCCCCAGCTTGAGGCGGGCGACGTGAGGCGATTCCGTGTGTTCCCGGCGGGGAGCAGGGCGATGCTCGTGCCGAAGTCTTCGCGCGCCCTGTCGTATCAGTTCTTCACGGGAACCGAAAGCGGCCTGCTTGAAAAAACATGCGTGGGAATCGACGGAATGGACGGCTATGCGCTGGAGTGGGACTATAGCGACTTCTCCGGGCTCGACGGGAAGCTTTTCCCGAGGCACATCGTTGCCCGCGTGCCGGCAAAGAACTTTTCGCTCGACATGAAGCTCTCGCGCATGTCTGTAAGTGCCGACTGGGAATCTTCGTCCGCCTTGTCTTCGAAATACCGCAGGATGGAGCTGCGCGAATTGTTGGACATGCTGGTCAAATAACGTGCGGATATGAAACGTCTTTGGCTCATATTGCTGGTTTGCTTCTGTGTGTCGGGTGCCGGAGCGCAGACTACGAGGAAAATCCGTCAGCTTGAAGAACAGCGCAATGAACTGCGCCGGCAAATCTCCGAGTCGGAAACCTTGCTGAAGTCGGCCAGAAAAGACGTGAAGAGCCAGCTCGACAATCTGGCCTTGCTCTCCGGGCAGATTGAAGAGCGGAAAAGATACGTGCAGGCTATCGAGGCAGACATCAGGGCGATCCAGCTGGAGATAGGCCGTCTGAGGGCGGAGCTGGCCCGCTTGCAGAAGGAACTGGCCGAAAAGCGCCTCAAGTACGAGCAGTCTGTGCGCTATATGTATAAGAACAAGTCGGTTCAGGAAAAGCTGATGTTTGTTTTCTCGGCCGACAACCTGAGCCAGATGTACCGCAGGCTGCGCTATGTGCGCGAGTATGCCGACTACCAGCGCCTGCAGGGAATGCAGGTGCAGCGCAAGCAGAAGCAGGTGGCCGACAAGCGGAACACGCTTGTGGCGAGCCGGAAGGCCAAGGAAGAGCTGGCAAAGCAGGGAGAGGCGGAAAAGCTCAGGCTGGAAGAGCAGGAAAAAGAACGCAAAGAACTGCTCCAGGCCTTGCAGAAGAAGCAAAGGAGCATCCAGGCGGAACTCTCGAAGAAGCGCCGCTCGGCCGACAGGCTGAATGCGGAAATCGACCGCCTGATCGAGATTGAGGTGGAGAAGGCAAGGGCGCGCGCCCGGGAAGAAGCGCGGAGAAAGGCGGCGGAAGCCGGAAAGAAGGCGGATGCCCCCAGAGAGGAGGCCGCCCCCGGAAAGGCGGGCAAAATGGAGGCCTACAGGACGGACTCGGAAGACCGGCGCCTCTCGGGCGTGTTTGAGCGCAACAAAGGCATTCTTCCGGTGCCGATAACGGGACCTTATGCGGTGGTAGGACACTACGGGAAATACGAGGTGAAAGGCTTGCGCAACGTGCGCCTCGACAACAAGGGCATAGACATCAAGGGCAAGCCGGGAGCAAGCGCGCGTGCCATATTCGACGGAGAAGTGTCGGCGGTGTTCCAGTACAACGGGCTCACCAACGTGCTCGTGCGCCACGGAAGCTACATCTCGGTCTATTGCAACCTTTCGTCCGTCCGCGTGAAGAAGGGAAGCCTCGTAAAGACGAAAGACATCCTGGGCGAGGTGAACACCGATGCCGACGGCAATACCGTGCTTCATTTCCAGCTTCGCAAGGAAACCGCCAAGCTGAATCCCGAACTTTGGATTGCGCGCTGATGCTCTTCCGTTTGTCCGGCTGCATCCGGGATTCAGGCCCGAAGCTTTCCGGGCAGGATTCTTGCCCGTCAGGTTTCCGGACTTGTGCCGTCAGGCCGCCGGACTTGTGCCGATATCTTTTTCAGATTCTCAGTCCGTCGAGCAGGCGGATGTAGAGGTCTACGGCCTCTTCCACTTCGCCCACCATGATGTATTCGTCGGCGGTGTGCGAGCGGGATGACTTGCCCGGGCCTATCTTGACCGAAGGGAAGGGCATGAGCGCCTGGTCGGACAGGGTAGGAGAGCCGAACGGGGTCTTCCCCAGTTCTGCGGCGCGTTTCACGAAGGGATGGCCGGCAGGGATGCTCGACGAGTTGAGGCGGAACGAGCGCGCTTTCGCCTCACAGGAAATGTGCCGGCATACCTCCTCAAACACCTCCTGGTTTGAATAGCATTCGTTGGTGCGGATGTCGACCACGGCGCTGCATACGTCGGGAATCACGTTGTGCTGCGTTCCGGCATTGATTTGGGTGACGCTCATCTTTACCGGTCCCAGCAGGGGCGAAACCTCCGGAAACTGGTAGGAGCGCAGCCATTCGATGTCCGGAAGAATCTTGTAGATGGCGTTTTCGCCCTCTTCGCGGGCGGCATGTCCCGAGCGTCCGTGTGCGGTGATGTCAAGCACCATCAGTCCCTTTTCCGCAATGGCGGGATTCATCTCGGTGGGTTCGCCCACCACTCCCAGCGCAATCGGCGGGAGCTGGGGAAGCACGCTCTCGATTCCGTTCTTGCCCGACACCTCTTCTTCGCACGAGGCGAGGAATATCAGGTTGTAGCTCTGTTCCGTGGTTGTCAGATAGCGGTATGCCTGGAACAGCGTGGCCAGGCTTCCTCCCGCGTCGTTGCTCCCCAGTCCGTAGAGCTTCCCGTTCTCCGTCTTGGGGGTGAAAGGCTGCTTGCGCCATCCGCTCACGGGCTTTACCGTGTCGATGTGCGAGTTCAGCAGGACGGTTGGCTTGCCCGTGTCGAAATTCGGGCTTATGCACCAGATGTTGTTCCCCGAACGTCCGGTCATGATTCCGCTTTCTTCGATATAGTTTTGCAGGAAGTCGGCCGCAGCATCTTCTTCGCGGCTGATGGAGGGTATGCCGATGAGCGCGTGAAGCAGCGTGAGGGCCTCCGAGGTGTAGTATGCTATGTCTGTCATGTGTGTATGTTTGCTTTTTGTTTGCCAAAGGCAAAGGTAATCAAAAAAATCGGTTCTTCAAAATGCCGCCTTCCGTTTTGGAGGCCGGCCGCTGGTCTGTTTTGCGCGAAAGCTGGCGTCCTTTCAGGCCATGCCGTGGGCTTCGGATCCCGTTGCCCGGCGGAGTGCGGTTCAGCAAAAACGTTTCGGGCGATTGCAGGTTTCAGGAATAAATATTATATTTGCATCATTAACGGAAGTAAAGAAAGGCATACGGCTATGGCAAACACTTATCTGTCACGATTGATCAGAAAACAGGCGCAAAAATACGGCGACAAGGTGGCTTTGAGGTACCGCGACTACAAGACGGAAACCTGGAAGCCGGTTACGTGGAACTATTTTTCAGACCTGGTGGAGGTTGTGGCAAACGCGCTGGTGGGGCTCGGCGTGGAGGAGCAGGAGAACGTAGGCGTATTTTCGCAGAACATGCCGGAATGCCTTTACGTTGATTTCGGAGCTTTCCGTGACCGTGTGGTTACAGTCCCGCTTTATGCCACGAGTTCGGAAGCGCAGGTGCACTACATCGTGGAGGATGCCGGCATACGGTATCTGTTTGTGGGAGAACAGTATCAGTACGACGTGGCCTGCCGGGTGCAGGCGCTGTGCAAGTCGCTGAAGCAGATCGTCATATTCGATCCGGACGTGAAAAAATCTCCCGGCGACACGAATTCCGTCTATTTCTCTGAGTTTATGAAGAACGGCCTCTACAAGCCTTACCGCATGGAGGTGGACCGCCGTTCGGACAGTTCCTCTCCCGAGGATCTGGCAAGCATCCTCTATACTTCGGGTACGACGGGCGATTCGAAGGGAGTGATTCTGCGGCATTCAAACTATGAAGCCGCTTTCAAGGCAAACCATGCCCGGCTGACTGACCTCGGAGAGGACGACGTGGTGCTGAACTTCCTGCCGTTCACCCATATTTTCGAGCGTGCCTGGTCGTACTTCAGCCTCGATTGCGGGTGTACGCTCTGCATCAACCTCCGTCCGCAGGACGTGCAGAAGACGATGCGCGAAATCCGCCCCACGGCCATGTGCAGCGTGCCCCGCTTTTGGGAGAAGGTCTATGCGGGAGTGCAGGAGAAGATAAACGAAACGCACGGCCCTGCCAAATGGATGATGCTCGACGCTATCCGTGTGGGAAAGGAGCACAACATAGATTATCTGATGAACGGAAAAACGCCTCCCTCCATGCTTCACTGGAAATACCAGCTGTATGAGAAGACGGTTTTCAGCCTGCTGAAAAAGACGGTCGGCATCGAAAACGGAAACTTCTTTCCTGTGGCGGGAGCCGCGATACCCTATGAGGTGGAGGAGTTTGTCCATTCTGTAGGAATCAACATGATAACCGGATACGGGCTGACGGAAAGCACGGCCACCGTTTCGTGCGACTGGAAGGGTGATTTCCGCCTGGGCAGCGTGGGGCGAGTCATTCCGGGCGTGGAGCTGCGTATAGGCGAGAACAGCGAAATCCAGCTGAGGGGAGGAACCATCACCCAGGGATACTACAAGAAAGAAGCGAAAACGCGCGAGGCTTTTACCGAAGACGGATGGTTCAAGACCGGAGATGCGGGATACGTCAAAGACGGATTCCTGTATCTTACCGAACGGATCAAGGACCTGTTCAAAACGTCGAACGGGAAATACATAGCCCCTCAGGCGATTGAAACCAAGCTGGTGGTGGACAGGTATATCGACCAGATAACGATTATCGCCGACGAGCGCAAGTTTGTGTCGGCACTCATCGTGCCCGATTACGCTCAGGTGGAGAAGTATGCGCGCGACCACCGCATTCCTTATGCCAGCCGCAAGGATCTGCTCGCCAGACCCGAGATAACCGCTCTCTTCCGGATGCGGATCGATACGCTCCAGCAGGAGTTCGCCCATTATGAGCAGGTGAAGCGTTTCACCCTGCTTCCCGAACCGTTCAGCATGGAGAGAGGCGAGCTTACCAATACGCTGAAGCTGAAGCGGTCAGTTGTAGCGCAGAATTATAAGGAACTCATCGACAAAATGTATGAGGATGTGCCCGAATGAACAGATGGTATGAGTTTTTTTCGTAACTTTGCGCCCGGACAACAATAACGTTTAGAAAGATATGATTACCATAGATCAGCTGAAAGATGTAAAAGAGCGTACGGATGCTTTATACCGCTACCTGGGCATTGAAGAGAAAAAGATTCAGGTAGAAGAGGAACAGCTTCGCACGCAGGCTCCCGGATTCTGGGACGACCAGAAAGCGGCCGAGGCTCAGATGAAGAAGGTGAAAGGCTTGCAGCAGTGGATTGCAGGGTATCAGGATGTGAAAACTCTTGCCGACGAGCTCCAGCTTGCATACGATTTTTATAAAGACGAACTGGTGAGCGAAGCGGAGGTGGACGACGCCTATGCGAAGGCGGTCAGCGCCATCGAAGAGCTTGAGCTGAAGAACATGCTGCGCTCTGAAGCCGACCAGATGGACTGTGTGCTGAAAATCAATTCGGGAGCCGGAGGAACGGAAAGCCAGGACTGGGCTTCGATGCTGATGCGCATGTATATGCGCTGGGCCGAGGCGAACGGTTACAAGCTTTCGGTGGCTAACCTTCAGGAAGGCGATGAGGCCGGAATCAAGTCGGTGACCATGAATATCGAAGGAGCCTATGCCTACGGATACCTGAAGGGAGAGAACGGGGTGCACCGCCTGGTGCGTGTGTCGCCTTATAATGCGCAGGGAAAGCGCATGACTTCGTTCGCTTCCGTGTTTGTCACTCCGCTGGTGGACGATTCGATTGAAGTCACGATAGAACCTGCACGCTTGTCGTGGGATACTTTCCGGAGCGGAGGTGCCGGAGGTCAGAATGTAAACAAGGTAGAGTCGGGCGTGCGCCTGCGCTACCAGTACAAAGACCCCTATACCGGCGAAGAAGAGGAGATTCTGATTGAGAATACCGAAACGCGCGACCAGCCGAAGAACAAGGAGAACGCCATGCGCCAGTTGCGCTCTATCCTGTATGACAAGGAACTGAAGCACAGAATGGAGGAGCAGGCGAAAGTCGAGGCCGGAAAGAAAAAGATTGAATGGGGTTCCCAGATAAGGAGCTACGTGTTTGATGACCGCCGGGTTAAGGACCACCGCACAAACTACCAGACTTCGGATGTGAACGGAGTGATGGACGGAAAAATCGACGGATTCATCAAGGCGTATCTGATGGAATTTGCAGACAAGGAGGTGTGAAAACCTCCTTTCTTTTTGTGCGCATGAAAAAACGTTCCCCGTTTTTTGCGCTTTTCCAATATATGTCGTATTTTTGGTAACGATAAAATCTAAAAAACAGAAACTATGGGAAAGAATAATGCAGACCGGATAGCCAAAAGGCAGAATTTTGAAAAGCGTGAAGAAGAGCGTGCAAACCGTTTGTTCAAACTGATATGTTTTGCACTGCTGTTGCTTGCGCTGCTGATGATTGTAGGGTTTGCCCTCGCTTCGTGATTCCGTACAGGTATGGCTCAGGAAATAGAACGCAAATTTTTGGTGAAAGACAAGTCGTACCGGCACTCAGCCTTTAGAAGCTATGTTATCCGTCAGGGATATATTTGCGCTGAGCGCGGGCGTACGGTGCGTGTGCGCATCCGTGACGGCAAGGGCTTCCTTACCGTCAAGGGCCCTTCAAACCCGTCGGGAACCAGCCGCTACGAATGGGAGAGGGAACTCCCGCTTCCGGAAGCGGAAGAGCTGATGATGCTGTGCCTTCCCGGCGTGATCGACAAGGTGCGCTATCTTGTAGAGTGCGGGACACATGTTTTCGAGGTGGACGAATTTCACGGGGACAATGAGGGGCTTGTAGTTGCGGAGGTCGAGCTGCGCTCGGAGGATGAAGCCTTCGGAAAGCCTTCCTTTTTGGGGAAAGAAGTGACTGGAGAGAGGAAATATTACAATTCTTCGCTGATGGCCAATCCTTATAAAAACTGGTGACAATACCCTGTTTCCTGTCAATTAAAGGGGTAAAAACGTACAATTGATAGTTTTTACCCCATGGATTGCCAGATTTCAGGTGTCCGTATTTGTTCTTTTAGGTTAACATTGCATGGACAAAACGAGATGGGATATTAATTCTAAAAGGACAGATTTATGAAAACAGCTACTTTCGCTCAGAATTTGCTGAGCATGCAGACAGAACTACGTCACTTTGCCTATAAACTTACGGCAGACAGGGATGATGCCGACGACCTTCTTCAGGAAACATCGCTCAAGGCATTGGACAACCAGGAAAAATATGTGGCTGAAACGAACTTCAAGGGTTGGATTTATACGATAATGCGCAATATATTCATCAACAACTACCGCAAGGCTTTGCGCGACCAGACTTATGTGGACTATACCGACAATCTGCATTTTCTGAATCTGAGCGTAGACCTGGCGGATGATTCGATGGAAACGTCTTATGATTCGAAAGAGATACGTAAGGTAGTGAATGCGCTTCCGAAAGAATTCCGCGTGCCTTTTGCCATGTATGTCGCAGGATTCAAGTATCGTGAAATCGCCGATAAGCTGGCTCTTCCTTTGGGGACGGTGAAAAGCCGCATTCATTTTACGAGAAGAAAGCTTAGGGAAGAACTGAAGGACTTCAAGTGACTTTCAGTTTGTCCGTGTGGCGGAGGCGTGCAGAGTTTGATTCTTTTCTCTGTGCGCCTCCGCAGCGTTTTGCCTTATGCTTTCCCTTTCTTGCTGAAGTGTTTCCGGGAGAGCGGCCTCCACAGATAGTATGCCAGCAGGGAAGCCAGGGCGACTCCCGTGCAGTTGGCGGCAAAGTCCAGCCAGTCGCCGCTTCTGTTTTCCGTACAGGTGGCCTGAAGTATTTCAATCGTTCCGCTCATAAGGACAGGGAGAACAATGCATCCGGCGGTTGCGCGCCCCCGGCGGATGGAGGGATGCCGGAACAGGTATTCGATCCATAGCAAGGTGGACAGTCCCCCGTACATGCAGATATGGACAATCTTGTCGATGTTGGGAATTCCGTCCATGTCTGTCTGTGGAGGTGTGAAAAACGACAGGTAGCAGATAGCTGCTGCCGTAAACAGAGAAAGAGGATAAGACCGAAGGTAATACATTTGAATCAAAATTTTTGTTTATGTGGCAAAAATACGATATTTTTTGTACATTTGCCCTCGTTTTTTATTCTAATTGTAATTAAAAGGGCATTCTTATGAGCGAACGAGTAAATTTTGGAAGCCGTATCGGTGCGATTCTGGCCGCGGCAGGTTCAGCTGTGGGGTTGGGAAATGTATGGCGTTTCCCGTATGAAACTGGCAATCATGGAGGTGCAGCCTTTATCCTCGTCTATCTGGGCTGTGTCTTTATTTTCGGCCTCCCCATCATGATCGCGGAATTTACCATCGGACGCCGGTCGAAGGCGTGCACAGGAGGGGCTTACGATGCCCTTGCCCCCGGAACACTCTGGAAATGGGTAGGCTATCTGGGCGTGCTGACTGGTTTCCTGATTCTTGGCTATTATTCTGTGGTTGCAGGCTGGACGCTCGAATATATCTGGCAAGCTTTGGCCGGAGGATTTGCCGGTAAAAGTTCCGAAGATTATGTGGTCATGTTCCAAGACTTCTCCCAGCATCCTTTCCGTCCGTTGCTTTGGCTGTTCGTTATCCTGTTCATAACCCATTGGGTTGTGGTGAAGGGGGTGAAGGACGGCATCGAAAAGTCTTCGAAAATCATGATGCCTCTGCTTTTTATTCTTATTGTCTTGTTGGCCGCCTGTTCCATTTCCTTGCCCGGATCGGAAAAGGGGCTTGAATTTCTGTTGAAGCCTGATTTCAGTAAAGTGACTCCGGATGTGTTCCTTGGAGCCATGGGGCAGGCGTTCTTCTCTTTGAGCCTTGGCATGGGATGCCTGTCGACTTATGCTTCTTATTTCGGGAAAAAGACCAATCTCGGGCAGACGGCCATGAGTGTCGGTCTGATCGATACGTTTGTAGCCGTGCTTTCCGGTCTGATTATTTTTCCGGCGGCCTTTTCGGTAGGTATCCAGCCGGATGCGGGCCCTTCGCTGATATTCATTACCCTGCCAAACGTTTTCCAGCAGGCGTTTGCAGGAGTTCCTTTGCTTGCTGCGGTATGTTCGGCTGCCTTTTATGTGCTGCTGGCTCTCGCGGCAATTACGTCTACAATCTCGTTGCATGAGGTTTCTACGGCTTTTCTGCATGAGAAGTTTCGTTTTACCCGCAGCCGTGCCGCGGTGCTGGTTACTTCGGGGGCGATGCTTGTAGGCGTCGTGTCATCGCTTGCTTTGGGCGAGTGGAGCGCTTTCAGAATTTGCGGGCTGAACATGTTTGACGCTCTTGACTTTCTGACCGCCAAGATAATGCTTCCGGTAGGGGGTATGTTTGCGGCTCTCTTTGTGGGCTGGATTATCCGTAAGGACATTGTCAAGGGAGAAGTCACCAACTACGGAACTTTGCGCGCTCCTTATTATCCGGTTTATCGGTTCATCCTGCGGTTTGTGGCTCCGGTTGGAATCCTGCTGATTTTTGTTAACGAACTGGGCTGGCTGGGCTGATGTGGAAGGACTTTTTCTATTACACGAAGTCGGAGCGCAGGGCTATTGTTGTTCTGCTTCTGATACTTGCGGTTGTCTTTTCTTTTCTGTTTGCTTTCCGCTGGGCAGGCACTCCTTCTTCAGAATCTTTTTCTTCCGGTGATGCGGAACTGGATTCTTTTATGTCCTCTTTGCAGGAGCGTAAACAGGTGAAGAAGGGCGTGGGTAAACGTTCGTATAGCAAGCCCGAAGAGGTGCGTACCCCTGTTGTGTTGAGGCCGTTTGATCCGAATACCGCAGATTCGGCCTCTTTGCGCAGCTTGGGCCTGTCTGCTTTTGTTGCGCGGAATATTCTGTGTTACCGTGCAAGCGGGGGTGTTTTCCGCACCGCGGAATCTTTGTCGCGGATTTATGGGATGGAAGATACGCTGTTTCAGAAACTCAAGCCTTATGTCGTTATCGGCCCGGCCTATGTGCCGCATTCGGATTCGGTTTCTGTCCTTTCGCGGTATGGAGGGAAAGATACGGCCGATGTCCGCCCCATGTATCCTGCAAAATATCCGGAAGGCACTTTGGTTTCGCTGAATGAGGCTGATACTTCCCAATTGGTGCGGATTCCCGGGATAGGCTCCGGGCTGGCAAGGATGATCGTGTCCTATCGTGAACGGCTGGGCGGATTCAGCAACATCGGGCAGTTGCAGGAGATTCCCCATGTGGGCAGGGAACTGAACCGATGGTTTCGTCTTGACGGCGGTCCTTATCGCAAATTGCGGGTTAACCGTGACGGCATTGACCGTCTGCGCAATCATCCTTATATGGATTTTTATAAAGCCAAGGCCATCCTGGAATATCGCCGCAAGCGAGGTCGGCTGGACGGGATTTCCCAGATATCCATGTTCCGGGAGTTTGAAGAGGCTGACATTTCTCGCTTAAGTCCTTATTTTTCTTTCGATTAATTTCGGGTGTAACGGTGGACATAAACGGATTTTTTCATTTTTGATATTGTAAGGGAAATGTTTCCCGCTTAAAGCAATATTACTATGAATAAAATCTTGTTAATGGGGGTGTGCTTGTTGCCCCTGGTGGCCGGATGCCGCCAGAATGAACTTGCGCAGGAAGTGAATAATGTGGAAGCGGCCATCAAGCTTCGGGCATCGGTTTCTGTTCCCGGCCTGTCGCGTACCGTATTTGATGCGGAGGATGCTTCAACGTCTTTCTCGGAAGGGGATGCCATCGGATTCTTCATGCCGGAAGACGAAAACCAGGTGAAATGGACTTTGTCTGGTGATGGCTGGAACTCTGAGGTTCCTTTGATGTGGGAAAATAAGGTGGATGAATTTGAATTCTGCGCTTATTATCCTTATGCGGAAGACACTGAGAGCCGCGAGTCTGTGCCTATGCCGGATTTGAGTGCGCAGAAAGGGGATGCGGCAGGTATCGGCGCTTATGATTTTCTGGCGGCTCGCTGCACGAGCAGTTATTCCTCCAATTCCGGCGCGGTTTCTTTTGTGGGCAATCATGCTTTCAGGCATGTTTGCACCCTGTTGTCGGTGACGATCAAAAAGGATTTGTCCGGAGAGGATGTCCGTATCAGCGGGGCAACATTGAGAGGGACCGGGCTCTTTAGCCGCATGCGGTATAAGTTCGCCCCTTCTTCGGTTGATGACGGCGTTCAGCCGGCAAGTTCTCCTTCGGTTGACGAGTTGTCTTTCGATTATGAAGAGCCGGTAGAGATTCCTGATGAAACAGGATATTCGCTGTTCATCATCTGCAACCCCACGGTGTTGTCCGAAAGCCCTCGCTTTTCGATTGCATATGTCCGTGACGGAATATCCTATACAGCTACAACCGACAAGCTGGGGAAAGAGTTTTTGTCAGGCACTTTTAACAAATATACACTTAAGCTGACAAAAGAAGGCCTTGAACTGGTGGGGCAAGAGATTGCCGGCTGGGATGAGGAAGTGATTCCGGATATCCCGTTGACCGAAACTCCGGCCGAATGATTTTATCGTTCATTCTCCTTTTTTTAATCTGATAGGATATTACCTTATTTGAAAAATTAAACAGGCTTCTGTTAAGGCGGCTGAAAATATTCTGATAATTTTTGGTCGTTCTGTTTTGTTTATCGCCCAAGTTTTCTTAGTTTTGTGGAAAGCTTGGGCGTTTTGCATGTAAAAATGTAATTTTATGCCGTAAAGAATGGAAAAAACGTCGTTTTTTGTGCGATTGGAATAATATTCAAGTTTGATAAGCCAAAATAACATCTTTTCATTTTGATATGTCGTAAAATTGCCTTTTCTTTGTGCGGAAATAGAAAAATAACAGCTTTAACAATGAAGTTTTTGATGACCCTAATACTATTTTTGCCTGTTTCAAAGGCGGTCGTTCCCTTGGCAGAGGTGAAAGGACAACCCGCAGGTAGCTGGAACACGAGCAGAAAGGAAGGGGAACGTGTGGCGAGAACCGTGCAGATGAATAGAAATGCTATGAAAAACATCGTCGTTCACTTGTCGGGCGTGCTTGCCTTTGTGAAAAAATCTTTGTTGTGGGCTGCTGTGCCTTTTCTTTTTCCGGAGAGAGTTGGAAATTCACTAATTTTTTAAACAATAAACAATTAATCTTATGGAAACTAAAAAAACTAACAACAAGCAAAAACAAGGTTTCAAAGGTATTGAAGCTGCAGGTTTGGTGATTATCGCATGCTTTATCGTGGCATTGTGTATTTACAAGTTCGTGTTGGGCGATCCTTCAAACTTCATGAACAACGACCCGAACAACCATCCGCTGCCGGGCAACATGCTGGGTACTATCTATAAAGGTGGTGTAGTCGTTCCGGTAATCCAGACTCTGTTGCTGACTGTATTGGCTTTGAGCGTTGAACGTTATTTCACAATCCGTGCAGCTTTTGGCCGCGGTAAATTGGTTAAATTCGTTGCTCAGATCAAGGACGCTTTGGCTAAAGGTGATATGGAAGCCGCTCAGGCATTGTGCGACAAGCAGCGCGGTTCTGTAGCAAACGTTGTAGGTGCTACTCTGCAGACTTATCGTGAAATGGAACAGAACTCAGAACTTGACAAGGATCAGAAGGTGCTGGCTATCCAGAAATCATTGGAAGAAGCTACTGCATTGGAATTGCCGATGTTGCAGCAGAACTTGCCGATCATCGGTACCATTACAACACTGGGTACTTTGATGGGATTGCTCGGTACCGTTATCGGTATGATCCGTTCATTCGCCGCTCTGTCTGCTGGTGGTGGTACTGACTCAGTTGCATTGTCAACAGGTATTTCTGAGGCCTTGATCAACACTGCATTCGGTATCTTGACTGGTGCTTTGGCCGTTATCTCTTACAACTATTTTACTAACAAGATTGATAAACTGACTTACAGCCTTGACGAAGTAGGCTTCTCTATCGTACAGACATTTAACGCTACTCATAAATAATTGTTCCGGAGGATGGTTTCCCTCACGGACCAGTGGTGACAAACAACTAATTTTTAAATCAGTCAATTATGAGTAGAGCGCAAATTAAGAAAAAATCGATGTTTATCGACATGACGGCCATGAGTGACGTCACGGTGCTGCTGCTTACTTTCTTCATGTTGACAGGTAACTTCATCAAGAAAGAGCCAGTACAGGTGGTAACTCCGGCCTCAGTTTCCGAAATTAAAATTCCGGAAACGAACATCTTGTCGATTCTTGTCGATCCTGAAGGCAAGATTTTCATGAGTCTTGACAAACAGCAGGATATGGCAAATACATTGGAAGCCGTAGGAAAGGAATATGGCCTGACCTTTACTCCGGAAGAGGTGAAGAAATTCTCCGTCTTCCAGACATTCGGCGTTCCGATGAAGAATATGAAGCAGTTCCTCGCGCTTCCCGGTGAAGAACAGGATAAAGTGCTGAAGAATTATGGAATTCCTTGTGATAGTGTTGATAATCAGTTTAAGGTTTGGATCCGCAATGCTCGCGCAACGAACCGTGACTTGCGTATTGCCATCAAGGCAGACCAGAATACTCCTTATTCAGTTATCAAGACTGTTATGAATTCCCTCCAGGATTTGAAGGAAAACAGATACAATCTGATTACTTCGTTGAAACAAGTGTCTGACAATTAAAGAAAGGGATTAGATATGGCAGAAATACAAGATAATGGAGGGAGCAAGAAAGGAAAAGGTTCTAAGCAGAAGAAAATGGCTGTCCGCGTGGACTTTACGCCGATGGTGGACATGAACATGCTTCTGATTACTTTCTTCATGTTGTGTACCTCTTTGAGCAAGCCTCAAACAATGGAAATCAGTATGCCTTCCAATGATAAGGACATCACCGAAGAACAGCAGAATAAGGTGAAGGCTTCACAGGCTCTTACGCTGCTGCTTGATGCGGACAACAAACTTTATTATTACGAAGGCGAGCCGAACTATAAGGATTACACTTCTCTGAAAGAAACGACTTATACTGCTGACGGACTGCGTGCAATCTTGCTGCGCAAGAACTATGACGCTGTAAAGAAAGTGGAAGAGTTGAAGCAGAAGAAGGCTAATCTGGAAATTACGGAAGAGCAGTATAAGGAACAGGTTGCCGATGTGAAAGCCGGCAAGAATACGCCGACTGTCATCATTAAGGCTACCGACAAGTCTACTTACAGAAACCTGATTGATGCACTTGACGAAATGCAAATATGCAGTATCGGTAAGTATGTGATTGTAGACATTACAGAAGGTGACCAGTTCTTGATCGACAACTATACTTCTAAGGGACAGTTGAGTGCAAACGCTGTAAGTTGAAATGTGTAACACCTAATAAAGAACAGATATGTCAAAAATAGATTTAACTTCTTTGGAATGGTGTGAACTCATTTTCAAAGATAAGAACAAAGCTTATGGAGCGTACAAGATGCGCCGCGATTTGGGCCGCCGTCAGTTGGCTGCCGTTATTATCGTGCTTGTTGTGGCACTTGTGGGCTTTTATCTTCCGCGCCTGATCCGGATGGCTATTCCGGAACAGAAGGAAGTGAATGTTGAAGTAACTCAGCTCTCTCAGTTGGAAGAACCTGAGGTAAAACAGGAAGAACTGGTAAAGCCTGTTGAACAGATTGCTCCTCCTCCTGCTTTGAAGAGTACCATCAAGTTTACTGCTCCTGTCATCAAGAAGGATGAGGAAGTAAATGAAGATGATGAGCTGAAAAGTCAGGATGAATTGACTGAGTCTAAGGTTCAGATCTCTATCGCCGATGTGAAAGGTAACGATGAATTGAACGGTAAGGATATTGCCGACTTGCAGGAAGTCATTACTCAGGCACCGGTTGAAGAAGAAAAGCCGTATACGATGGTAGAACAGATGCCCCAGTATCCTGGTGGTCCTGCCGAACTGTTGAAGTATATCGCAAAGAACTTGCGCTATCCGACAATCGCTCAGGAAAACGGTATTCAGGGACGTGTAATCTTGCGCTTCGTCGTATCAGCTACAGGTGAAGTTAAAGACATCACCGTGCTCCGTTCACTCGACCCGTATTGCGACAAGGAAGCTATCCGCGTGGTAAGCACATTGCCGAAGTGGATTCCTGGAAAGCAGAACGGACGTAACGTGCCGGTTTACTATACTTTGCCGATTCAGTTTAAATTGCAATAATTTATCATTCAGTTTGCGTGTATGAAAAGAGTGTTCTTTTTGTGTTGTGCTCTTTCTCTGCTGCTCGCTTCTTGCGGAGGACAGAAAAAGACAGACGGAGAAACAATGTATTCGGGAGATATCAAGATAGCTGTCGATGAATCGTTCAAGCCTATCATGGAAGAGGAACTTCAGGTTTATCGGGCGTTGACCCCCGAAGCTAATGTTACTCCAATCTATTGCAGCGAAGTTGAAGCCATCAATCTGTTGCTTAAAGACAGTGTGCGGCTTGTTATCGCCAACCGTAGATTGACAGAAAACGAACTCGCTTCTTTTCATGCACGCAAATTTTTTCCGGAGTCAATCCGTATGGCCGTCAGCGGTATTGCTTTGATAACAAATCCGGCAAATACGGACTCCTTGCTTACAGTGGGACAATTCCGTAATATCCTGACAGGGAAAATTACTGAGTGGAAAGAACTGTATCCCCAGTCTAAGTTGGGGAAGCTGCAAGTCGTATTTGACAATCCAAACTCCGGACTTATCCATTATGCTATCGATTCTATCTGCGAGGGTCAGAAACTGGCTTCTACGCTGACTGCTTTGAAATCCAATGAGGAGGTGATAGACTATGTGTCGAAAACACCGGGTGCGATGGGAGTTATCGGTGCCAATTGGATCGGGAATGTCAGCGATTCAACTCGACTTTCTTTCAACGAATCTGTAAGAGTTATGGCCGTAAGTAATTCCGGACATGCTACGGTGGCGAACAGCTTCAAGCCTTATCAGGCTTATTTGGCTTTGAGGCAATATCCGCTGACGCATGATGTCTTTATTCTGGTAAATGACCCGAGAAATGGTTTGCCTACCGGATTGATGACTTTTCTGACTAAGGACAGAGGCCAGCGTATCATTCTGAAATCGGGGCTTGTCCCGGCAACCCAACCGGTCCGTTTGGTAAATGTTAAAGATGAATTTTAATTAATTACGTAGAATATGATTATGAAAAATAAAGTTTTTGGAGTGCTTTGCTGCAGTTTCCTGTTCTCTGTTTCCATGTATGCGCAGGAACCGCTTTCTCCTGAATTGTCAAAACAAGTTGAGCAGATTGCTGCAACCATCAAGAATAATCCTGATGCGGCTGCTGAAAGCTTTGATGAATTGGCAAAAGGAAAAAACAAGAAAAATATTTCATTGCTCGTTGCAATCGGAAATGCTTATTTGAAGGAAGGAAAAAACGCCGAGGCTAAAGAGTATGCCGATCGTGCAATGAAAGTAGACTCAAAGTCTGCTACTACTTGCATGTTTGCAGGTGATGTTGCCTTGGCTGAAAAGAATGTAGGAACAGCGTGCGGTTATTATGAGCAGGCAATCCTGTTTGATGCTGACTGTTTTGAAGCTTATTACAAATATGCACGTGCATATATAGGCGTTAATCCGCAGTTGTCGGTGGACAAATTGCTGGAGCTGAAAGCTAAGCATCCTGAAGAAATTAACGTAGATCGCGAACTGGCTGTCGCATACTACCAGATGGGGAATTACAGCCAGGCTAAGCAGGCTTACGATGAGTTCATGCAGAAGGGACAACCCGAAAAGTCTGACTATGGACGCTATGCCATGCTGCTTTATTTGAACAAGAATTACGATCAGTCGCTTGACATGGCCAACAAGGGTATAGAAGTTGACCCGAACAGCCATTTGCTGAAGCGTCTTAGAATGTATAATTTGAGCGAACTTAAATCGTATGATGAAGGATTGGCCGCAGCCGACAAATTCTTTGAGGATCCGAACAATCCTGACTACGTATATCTCGACTTCTTGTATCGTGCCCGCCTGTATGTGGCTCATGGCGACAATGACCTTGCTATGGCTGAATTTGACAAGGCCATGAAGGCAGACAAGGATAAAGAACATCCGGAAATAGCAAAAGAAGCTTCTGAAGCAAATGAAAAGGTACAGAATTATCCTGAAGCTATCCGTTGGTTCATGGTTTATCTGGACGGATTGAAAGGAAAAGAAGAAGTTACGGATTTGTTCTTGCTGGGACGTTTGAACTATATGGCTGCCGGCTCTATGGTTGCATCGGTTGATTCTTCAAAGACTGATCAGGTAATTGCTGCTGTAGATACGATCCAGAAGAAGGCTTATCTGTTTGAGGCGGATACGATATTTGCTCAGGTGTCCGAGCGTGTTCCCGACAATTACCTGGGTTACTTCTGGCGTGCACGTACCAATGCGATGCTTGACCCGGAAACGACTCAAGGACTGGCCAAGCCGTACTACGAAAAGGCTCTGTCTATTCTGGAAGCAAATCCGAATGCTTCAAAATCTTTGCTGATTGAATGTCAGAGCTACTTGGCTTACTATTATATTCAGATAAAGGATTTTGAACAGTCGAAGATTTACTGGAACAAGAACTTGGCTATTGATCCGGAAAATGCTACGGCAAAACAAGCTCTTGACTGGATTAAAACCTTGCAATAAGAAATTTTATTTTTCTATTTCATATTCATAATTTTAACACGGCAAAAGCTGTTATTTGAAAAATGAGGGCGATGAAAAATGAGTTTTTCTCGTCCTCTTTTTTCTAAACCGTTTATTTCTCATGGATGTAATTATAGATTTTATTCTGCATATAGACCAGCATATGATTGCTGTTGTTCAAGACTATCATCTTTGGACGTATGCGATACTTTTTCTGATAATCTTTTGTGAAACTGGTTTGGTTGTCACCCCGTTTCTTCCCGGTGATTCTTTGCTCTTTGTCTGTGGTGCAATCTGTGCCCAGCCCGATATGCCTCTTGATGTCCATATATTGACTCTCATCGTTTTTGCCGCTGCATTCTTGGGCGATTCATGCAACTATATGATCGGTCACTATTTTGGTCAGAAGCTGTTCAGCAATCCTAAATCAAAGATTTTCAAGAAGAGCCATCTAGACAAGACTCATGAGTTTTTTAAGAAGTATGGAGGGAAAACCATTATATTGGCCCGCTTCGTGCCTATTGTCCGTACTTTTGCTCCTTTTGTTGCAGGCATGGGGAAAATGCACTACTATTATTTCATGATCTATAATGTGGTTGGTGCTTTGGCTTGGGTATGTCTTTTTACGTATGCAGGCTATTTCTTCGGTGATCTGCCTTTTGTTCAGAAAAATCTTAAGCTGTTGCTTGTAGCAATCATCTTCATCTCTTTGCTTCCGGCTATTTTTGAAGTGGTGCGGGCTAAGCTCAAGAAGTGATATCGGCGGTTAAAGCCATATGCGGCGGTATGCCGGGACAGGAATCGCTCTTTTGTATGGAGCGCGATGATTCTTGTTTCCTTTTCCGGCAACCGTCGTTTTTTTGTTTGCTTCGCTTGTCCTTTTCGCGAAAAAACTTGTAACTTTGCCCTTTCTTAAATTATATTTTTTCTCGGTTTGAGATATGAAAGCATTGAAAGAACGAATTTTGCGGGACGGGAAGTGTTTTGAAGGCGGTATCCTTAAGGTTGATAACTTTATAAATCATCAGATGGATCCGATACTGATGAAATCGATGGCAGTTGAGTTTGTACGTCGTTTTGCTGGTGCCGATTTCAATAAAGTGATGACGATTGAAGCAAGCGGCATTGCGCCTGCTATCATGGTGGGATATCTTTTGGAGCTTCCTGTAGTCTTCGCAAAGAAGAAGAAGCCGAGCACGATGGAAAATATGCTGACGACGAGTGTCTATTCTTTCACGAAGGGTACAACGTATACAGTATGTGTCAGCAAAGACTATCTTTGTCCCGGTGACAAGGTTTTGTTTATCGATGACTTTCTGGCTAACGGAAATGCGGCTAAAGGAGTTATCGATCTTGTGCGTCAGGCGGGAGCAGAACTTGTTGGCATGGGCTTTCTTATTGAGAAGGCTTTCCAGCACGGAGGCGACAGCTTGCGTGAGCAAGGTATTCATGTGGAGTCGCTGGCCGTGATCGAAAGTCTGGACAATTGTCAAATCAGTTTGAGAGATTGATTTTATGGAAAAAGAGCAGTCGGGTGTGCAGCGTGCGGGACTGATTTATGGGTTAAACGACCGCCCGCCTTTGAAGGATACGCTTTTTGCAGCTTTCCAGCATTTGCTGGCTATATTTGTGGCAATCATCACACCGCCACTGATCATTGCCGGTGCTCTGAAACTCGATTTGGAAACGACCGGATTTCTCGTTTCGATGGCATTATTTGCCTCAGGAGTTTCCACGTTCATCCAGTGCCGTCGTCTGGGGCCGATTGGCTGCGGGCTTTTATGCATTCAAGGGACTAGCTTCTCTTTCATCGGACCGATTATATCGGCGGGATTGACCGGAGGGTTGAGTGCCGTTTTCGGTGCCTGCATAGCCGCTTCAACTGTAGAGATGCTTATCAGCCGTGTCTTGCGCTATACGCGTAGAGTCATTACTCCTCTGGTGTCAGGCATAGTTGTCACTTTGATTGGGATGAGCCTGATTCGGGTGGGGATTACGGCATGCGGGGGAGGTGCTGCGGCTCAGGCAGACGGCAGTTTCGGCTCTTTCCGTCATGTAGGGCTGGCTGCGCTGGTACTGGTGCTCATCATCTTTTTCAACAGAAGTTCCAACCGTTACCTCCGCATGAGTTCAATCGTTATCGGTCTGGTTGTGGGATATGTGCTTGCATGGGTTTTGGGAATGGTGGATTTTTCTTCTGTCCAGAGTTACGGAGGTTTCAATGTCCCGATGCCTTTCCGCTATGGCATTTCGTTTGACCTTTCTGCTGTCATTGGGCTGGGGCTGGTTTATTTGATTACGGCGATTGAAGCATACGGTGATATAACCGCCAATTCGCTTATTTCCGGAGAGCCTGTCGAAGGAGAAACGTTTGTCAAGCGTGCGTCCGGCGGCATTCTTGCCGACGGCTTCAATTCGATGCTGGCAGGCATGTTCAATTCTTTTCCGAATTCGATTTTTGCGCAAAACAACGGCATGATTCAACTGACCGGCGTTGCAAGCCGCTATGTCGGATACTTTATTGCCGGCTTTCTCATTCTGCTGGGATTGTTTCCGGCTGTCGGGCTGGTTTTCTCTTTAATGCCGGAACCTGTGTTGGGAGGAGCTACGCTGCTGATGTTCGGAACTGTGGCTGCGGCCGGAATCCGCATTATTTCTTCACAGAAAATCGACCGTAAAGCCACTTTGGTCATGGCTTTGAGCTTTGCATTCGGATTGAGCGTGGAGCTTGTTCCGGAAATCTTGGGACAATTGCCCGAAACGGTGCGTAGCATCTTTTCATCAGGCATTACGACGGGCGGACTTACAGCCATTCTTGCGAATCTGCTGATTCGTATCGACGAATGACCGGCTTTTGCTTTGGACTCAGAGCGTCAGTTCATAGTCAACAACTCCAAGCCAGCGTCCGAATTTGCATCCTACTTCGTGGAAGTGCGACGCCTGTTTGAATCCCAGCTTTTCGTGCAGGGCGATGCTTTCACCGTTACCTTCTGTGATGCAGGCAATCAACGTGTGGTATCCTTGCTTGGCGCAAGCTTCTATCAGTGCTTTCATGAGGGCGCTTCCGATGCCCTGGCGTTTGAATGAAGGGTGCAGATAGACGGTAGTTTCTGCCGTGTGGCTGTATGCGGCTTTTTCTTTCCATCCATGGACATAGCAGTATCCGATTATCCGATTTTCTTGTTCATACACCAGATAAGGGTAGTGCGCGGCAATCTTGCGGATCCGTTCACGCATGTCTGTGTCGCTTACCGGATCCAGCTCGAAGGTTACGGTTGTTTCGTTCACATATCCGTTGTAGATGGCTGCTATCTGGGCAGCATCCTGAAGTCTGACTTGCCGTATCATAGTCATAAGATTAATCCCAATGCCAGAAGGAGGCCGAAGATGAACATGTTTCTGGATGTTTCTCCCAAAATGCGGTTCAGCTCTTTTCCGTGATTGATTTTCGCCATCTTTACAGTGGTCAGGATATGTAGCAGCAGGTATATTTGCGGCAGAACGACGGCAAACAGCTTTCCGAGCAGAATGAAATAGAAGCAGCACCAGCACGCAAGCAGGCCCAAAAGAAAGTACAGAATCAGTCCCGCACGTGCGCCGAAGCGTACTACAAGCGTCCGTTTCCCGCTGACGGCGTCCTGTTTCCGGTCGCGGAAGTTGTTCACCATCAGCAGCGTGTCGATAACCAGTCCGCAGGCCAGCGAAGCCATTGTCACGCTCATGTTCCAGTTGTGTGCCATTACATAGTATGTGCATCCTACGGGGACGAAGCCGAAAAACACCAAGACTAAAACATCGCCCCATCCATGATAGGCGAGCGGATAGGGTCCGGTGGTGTAGAGGAATGCAAACAGGAGGCAGGCGATGCCTACAGGAATCATTTCCCATCCTCCAAAATACAAGAGGCATAAGCCCGTGATTGCAGCCAGTCCGGTTGTAACGGCGATTCCCACTTTCATGGCCTTTATCGTAATCCATCCTTGCGCACAGGCACGCTCCGGTCCCAAACGGTCTTCACGGTCGCTCCCTTTCAAAAAATCGAACAAGTCATTGATAAGGTTTGAATCTATCTGCATCAGGAAGGCGAACAGAAGGCAAAGCGTTGCCGGAAGAATTTGGAAATGTCCGTATATGTATGCCAATGCACATCCTGCCATGACGGGGATGGTTGCAGCCGTCAGCGTTTTGGGACGTGCGGCCAGCACCCATGCCTTAAAAGAATTTGTTTGAACTGTTTCCATTCGTATGCTTTTATTGTTGAAGCAAAGTTAGCTAAATTTTGTCAATTGCGGACATATTCAAAATAATTGGACTACCTTAGTCCTGTATTCTAACAAATTGCGTATGGTTGCTGTTTGCCGCTCAAGAGGCGGGAAGAAAAGGCTCGGGCCAGGAGAAAAGACGACTGATTTTTTGCAGGAATCTGCATCTCCAGCCTAGAGATATAAATCTTCAGTCTGAAGATACAGATTTTTAGCTTAAAGATACACATCTCTAAGCTGAAGATAAACTTTATGAAAGGCTCTGCCGGATTTTCCAGGAGGGCATATTTCTTTTAGCGAGGTGGCACTGCTCTTCCGGGAGCGTGGCTGGAGTTTGGCAGGCATTCGGCTGATAACGGACAAATGATGATGAAACGATTGTTTAAGAATTTCTTTTTCCTGCTTTTGGTGGCTGCCTGCCTTTCTTCGTGCGCCACGGCCTCCCTTTCGAAATATAAAGGTGTGGGACGTATCAAGCGGTATGACTTTTATAGCGAGCAACTGCCCGATTCGTTCGACGGATTCCGGATGGCTTTTGCAACGGATTTTCATTACGAAAGCCGTTTTACTTCCGGGCGGCTGGGTGGAGCTATCCGTGCATTGCAGGCAACTGATGCCGATGTCTTGCTGCTGGGAGGGGATTATCGCGGAAGAAACGGTGGCAATATGGATGAACTGTTTTCTGCATTGGCGCAAGTGCACACCCGTTATGGGACATATGCCGTAATGGGCAATCATGAAAGGGGAGAGTCGGATACGCTGGTACGCAGGGCGATGGCACATGCCGGAGTGTGTCTGCTGGAGCATAAAGTGGATACTTTGTGGAAGGGGAAGGAATTTATTCTGCTTTGCGGCATCCGCAATCCGTTTGATTTGGGGCGGAACGGGGTTTCTCCTACGTTGTCGCTCAAGCCAGAGGACTTTGTCGTGATGCTGACCCACACACCCGATTACGTAGAAGATACAGATGCTTCGAACACCGATTTAGCCTTGGCCGGGCATACGCATGGAGGTCAGATCAGTCTGTTCAAGCGATGGACGCCTGCCCATTTTTCGAAATATGGCAACCGCTTTCTCACCGGGATGAAGCACAACAGTCGGGGCATCCCGATAATCATCAGCAACGGACTGGGGACATCACGCAAGGATATCCGTTTGTTCACTCCGAGTGAAGTGGTGCTGGTAGTGCTGCATAAGAAATGAAAGATGTAACATTTTTGTTTTAAGTAAGTGTGCAAAATTAATGATCTACGTGAGTTCGGGATAATCTTAAAACAAAACCAATTGTCTTGTATGTTCAATGGTATATCCCTGCAATGCTTCGGGCTTATTGTCATAAAAGCAATATGCTGCCAACGCTGCAACCAAATTCATTAAGAAGTTATTGATAGGCCTGTGTCTTGAATGGACCAGCTTTGCCGTATTCTTGAGCATGTCATTGATGCATTCGATGACAAAACGCTTACGCAACATGATTTTATCCCAAAATGGCATCAGTCTGTTTTTCATGTTCACTTTGATTCCTGTAACAAGATGTATGCCATCTTTAAAATGGTCCTCAAAAAGTCTTGGAGAGATGTACCCCCTGTCAGCAAAAAGCCTGCCGTACAGCTCTTTGGCAAGTACGTTCCAGACTTTAGGATTCCTGTCATCCACATTGGCTCCGGTAAGACAGAAGGTGATGATTTCTCCCCGGCCATTGCAGGTGAAGTGCAGCTTGAATCCATGGCACCACCCCATTGTCCCCTTTCGGCCTATAGCCATGCCCTTGAAAACCTTGTTGGCATGGCACCTGAGGTTATGACAGGCCGGAATCATCGTACTGTCCACGAAGCTGATACCCGAACAGCGACCAAAGGCATAGAGTTTAAGAAAGAACATCAGCTTGAAGAATACACGGCTTTCAAGTTCCACAAACCTGTTATAGGATACCGCATCCGGAAAATCCTGATGCAGATGTACCCTGATATAATGCAGGTAGTAGTGCTTGAAGTTGGCGAACGTGCCAAAATGAAATACAATCAGGATGGTCATAATCTCACCATCGGAGAGGGAGGCATTACGATGCCGACGGCGGATTCCGTTTGAAGAAATAAACTCGCCTTTAGCAATTTCCATATCAAATTTCTTGCTGAATTCATCTACCATACAGAAAATATCCGTAATTTTGTCTTGGGTAATCATAGAACCTTGGTTTTGTAAGTTGTTGTTTGTCAGACTAAAATTTACAAAATATTTCTGTGATTACCTGTTTTTCTTTCCATTATTAGCTTATCCCGAACTCACGTATTGATTTTCTTTGTAAAACTATAGATGTCGTTTTTGCCTTCCTCCCGGATAATCTGACCGTAATCGTTATGGGGAGAACGGAAAATATTGTCCGTGAAAGAGGCATTGAATACATACTTTCCGGTTTGGTCAGATTATAATTCAACTCCAAGTAATGGTCGGCATAATTGAAAGGAGTAGTCATGCCTTTCAGATAACGGTTACGGTTTCCGTCCGGAAGGCTGAAAGACTGGTTCTCATCCACAAAACGGTCATTATAGTCACGATAGCTCATATAGTAGTTGAAACCGAACTCCGACAGTTTGTGATTGACCTTGATATACACATTGTCATTGCCGAAACCGGTCGTAACGGCATTGGTCAGATTGAATCCTCCCGCAACGCCCGACTCCCTGCGCCTTACTATATAGTTGATGACGGCTTCCACATCCGTATTGGCATACCGCATATCCGGATTGTCAATGTATTCCACCCTCAGAACCTCGTCCGGCCTCAGAGTCTGAACCTGTGCGGTGGGTGCTTCAATATCGTTGATTCTTAACTGCACACGTCCTCCGCTTACGGTTGAAATGCTCCTTTCCATACTGTTCACCTTCAGTCCCGGAAGCTGCATGTGGTCCAGCAACTCATAACCGGACGTATCCGCTTTAATCTGTCTGGAAGAAGGTATCACAATCTGCCGGTCTATTTTTTTCCACCACATTACTGCCTGTTACCGTTACGCCTTTTAAAGCCATGGCGTCCTGCACCAACCGGATATCTCCTAAGTTTATTTTCCTGTCCAGATTTTCTAATAGTATGGACTGCGGCTGGTAGCTTATGTATGAAACCTGCAACAGGTAGCTCCGGGAAGATAGTTCTTTCAGGATAAAATTTCCTTTATCATCCGATGTGGCTCCTGAAACAAATACCGAATCCGGCAATGACAGCAACACCACATTGGCGTAGGGCAACGGCTGGCTGTCCTCGTCAATCAATTTTCCACTTATGGTTTGTGCCGATACCCCAACTGAAATAAGTGTACAAACCAATATTAATAACATTCTGATAGTTTTCATTTTTACAGTCTTAATCAATTTACATACGGCTCTTTTGGCTGTTTCCGGCTCCCGTTCCCTTGTATTTGCTTTTGGCTGCATTAAGTTTGTAACGGACTGTCACCACAAACTCCTGTCTGTCCCATACGCTTTTTTGATACAGATAATAGTCGCCGCTATACATGCTATAGCTTATCTTATTCGTATTGAAAATGTCATTGCCTCTCAATTCAACGTTCAAAGCATCATTCAGGAAACTCTTTCTGAGCGACACGTTCACATACCCGTTCGGTTTCTCAAAATAAATATTCTGTGTCGCACCCGGGCTCTGTATGTATGAATCAAGGCTCACCATGATATCTAAAGGCAACTCCCAAGTATTATTGAATGAAGCGGTAAATATGGGATTGTCCAAGTTTTTCGATTCCTTGAAATAATCGACAACCAGCCACTGTTTCTGCATTCCAACACCCAGCATAGGAGACCAGCACCCGATTTTAGGGGTGGCCGACAAAAATGTGGCAAACATGGGAACAGACTTATCCCAGTTGCGTTGACTTAGCATGGTCAGTGAAGCATCTTCATTTACCAGTTCTCCCCAATTAAGAATCCAGTCCTTTGTCTGAGAGTAGGACAATGACATTTGCAGGAATCTCCAGACACCGGAAAGTGTCAGGTCGTGTATGATGGTAGGACGAAGTGTGGGATTGCCTTTTTGAAGGGTAAATCGGTCTGAATAAAACACATTGTTACTCAGCTCGCTGTAAGTCGGTCGTTGAGTTTTTGCCGTATAGCTCACCTGTGTCTGCACTTTTCCCAATTGAGTTGAGAATGAAATATTCGGAAAGAAGTTATCGAATGTACGGCTTTGTTCGTCAATATGCCTGCCGTCTTCGTAATAGTCAAACTTGACATGCTCATACCTCAACCCAAGCGACCAGTCGCCCCACGGAAAACTGCGGTTATACTCCGCATATCCGGCAGCATTGAGTTCCTCAATCTTGCTGAATGAAGACGGTACATAATTTTCTTCGTTCAGATAGTCGTCATTTCTATGGGTATAGGTAACTTCACTGCCCACAACAAAAGTGCCTCCACCCAATGGGAGTGACAAAGTCAGCTTTCCTGCCACAAGCCGGTTCTTTACATGATTGGCAGAATGGACATCACGGCTTTCCGAAGTCTGGCTGGTTTCCTGAAATACGGAGTTGCTACGCTTGCCATTCTGAAGATAATCGGCGTTGAAATCAAGATTCACATCTCCGAATTGTCCGTTATAGTATGCGTTTAATTCATGGTCGGGTTCATAATTATAGTAATCGCAACTGTTTACCTTTATGTTGTCATAGAATATATTATCCATATTTATATTGGTTTCTTTAGAAAGCGGATTCTCTTCCTTCAGAGTCTTTCCTGCCTTATATTTCATACCAAAAGTATGATTGTCATTCAGCTGATAATTGAATCCGACATTGCCGTTTAGCATCTTTGAATAAAACTCGCCATTGCTCTTCATATCATGATTCCAAACTTTTGTTCCTCTTTCTTCCAGTTTCATACTGAAATCCTGCCAGCTTTCCATTTGGTTGTAATATATAGAACCGAAAATATCCAGATTATTATGCCGGTAATTGAAGTTTGCCTGTTCTATCAAATCCGTATTCTTCGACTGATAATAGCTGGAACGCAAATTGAATCCGAAACCATCCCCTTGACGTTTAACCGTTTGAATACGGACAACAGCTTTTACGGTTGCGTCATATCTTGAACCGGGATTACGGATAACCTGTACATTCTTGATTTCATTAGAGTTAAGTCGCTCAAGCTCAGATAAGTCATGCAGTTTTCTGCCGTTTATATATATAAGAGGTGTTCCTTTCCCGAAAACCTCAAATGCATCCTGCTTTTTGGTAATACCCGGTATTTTGGTCAATACATCATTGGCAGAACCAGCCTTGCTCAACACACTGTTCTCCACATTTGTCACCATAGCATCACCTTTCATGCGGGTCACAGGTAAATTACCTTTAACAACAACTTCACTCAATAGATTAATATCTTCTTGCATCACAATAGTTACCGGAGAATTTGTATGAGCTTTTGTTATTGGTAAAAAACCAAGACATGAAACTCTAAGTATATTCTCATCAGTAAATGGTCCTATACTAAAGTTTCCATTTTCATCACTTATCGTTCCTTGAACAAAAGAAGAATCACAACGATTCAATAACACAACATTGGCAAAACTTATAGGATTTCCACTCTCATCAATTAAAGAACCTGAAATACTCTGAGCCTTAATTATAAATGTATTGAATAATAATACCAATAATGTAACTAACTTTCTCATATTTCAATTTTTAACGCATTCCTAAAAAAGTCTCTAGATATTTTGTCAAGCCTTCACTATCTATTGAACAATTGAAAAATATCTTATTGTTAAATAATTCAAGTTTCGCAAGTAGCCCTATGCCGTCTTTTTCACTCCGCATAAAT
>ERZ894203.433-NODE-433-length-36143-cov-25.634200_pt1 | contig 36143 bp, 23 predicted proteins | sample MGYA00380286_ERZ894203 | MGnify/ENA primary metagenome ERZ894203 (study PRJEB32331, sample SAMN06328484) | human gut metagenome | biome: human gut microbiome; feature: stool | host: Homo sapiens | collected 2014-02-06 ... | reverse complement strand
TTTTCTGCGAAATACAGAACTAAAAGCTATACTTTTTTACTTGCGAAACTTGAATCATTTAAAAGTGTCCTGAACACCGGTTCAACTTTTATCCTACAATTTCCATCCAAACAGCATGGTCAGGAATCAACAGAGACAGCATCCCCTCTTGCAAAAAACGAAATGTCACGAAACACATCCAACAAAGAGAATATCCTGCTTGTTGAGGATAATCAGGAATTTAGGCACTATCTGTCGCATGTACTCTCTACATCTTATAACGTAACCGAAGCTGAATCAGCAGATACAGCCCTGTCTCTCGTTTCCAGCAAAGATTTTGACCTAATCATAAGCGACATCATGATGCCCGGGATAAAAGGCGATGAATTCTGCAAACATATAAAAAACCATATCGAAACGTCACACATACCCGTCATACTACTGACCGCAAATGCTGACAAACAAATGATGACAACCGGGCTGACTATTGGGGCAGATGACTATATTACCAAACCTTTCGATACAGATGTTCTGGAGTTGAAAATACACAATCTGTTTGAAAACCGCAAAAAGCTACATGCATACTACCTCTCCAAAATGCAGCTGCATCCTACTTCGAACTCCACACAGAAAAAGATTACGGAACAGAACGGAATCGATGATATATTTCTGGTGAAAGTAGCGCAAATCATCACGGACAATCTGTCGAACACTGATTTTTCAGTCAATGATTTATGCAGCAAAATGGCTATGAGTCGTACTTTATTCTATGAAAAGATACGCAAACTATTAGGTATAGCACCAAATGATTTAATAAGAAACATACGAATGAAGCAAGCCAAACTATGGCTGGAAGAAGGCAAAGATTCAGTAACCGACATCGCTTTCAAATGCGGTTATCAGGATGTACGATATTTCAGTACAGCTTTCAAGAAACATTTCGGAATATCTCCGAGTAAAATCAAATTAAACGGCAAAGAATAGCCTCTCGGATAACACAAAAACAGAAATGACAGTTTTCAAACATTATTCCGTCAGTTTTCTAACATCATAAAAAAAGATTGAAGGTACATTTGCGATACAACTAACGCAATTGTTTAACCTAAAATTTATGCATGACTTATGACAAACGTGAAAAAGTTTGCGACATTCTGTCTTGGCATTCCAATGAAGAGAAACGTTTACTGTCTGTATGTAGCAGCTAATTTCGGCAATACACATACAGACAGTATAAAACACCAACAACAAAATCGAGAACCAAAAGGAAACAGGACTGACACCAACAGGAAGGAACTGCTTGAAGTGAAAAACACAATTGAAAAGTCTATAACGGATTCAGCAAAGTATCATCCAAACAAACAGGCAGACATCCTCCTATTGCAGCTAAGGAAAAAGGACACACAACCAATTCCAAGCATATACCTGTAACCATCAGGCAATCCAACCGTATCTACACGATCTGGAGTCTTTCCCTATCCATCCGGTTAAAACAGTGTGGCACACTGATTTTTTTATATAATTGCTCGAAAAATTTTCATGCCACACAAAGACGAACAATCCGGGATGAAAGAATCTCTAAAACAATCGTAGAGAAGTTGATATCGCCTATTCCAAATTCAGTTTTGTCATTGGAAACGCCGTTGAGGGAAATACCAAAAACCTCCCCAACAAACAAATTTCCATTGAAAGACAAGGCAATGATAACAAGAATCATGAACCTGCCTGCCAAAAGGCAATCAGTTCATATCAATTCACACTATTTAATTACAGTAATCAACAGTCTGCATGAAAAACATGAAGAATTTTTTGTACTTGGTAGCAGCAAGCATTATGTTGATCATCACCGGATGCAAAGCCAATCATGACGAAAATGTCAGTTTCACTCTACACCGCGGAGTGAATATCAGTCATTGGCTTTCCCAGAGCAGTGCAAGAGGTGAAGCCCGCGCCGCCTTTTTCACTGAAAAAGATGTCGCTTATATTGCTGCAGAAGGATTTGACCACATACGTATCCCCATTGATGAGGAACAGATGTTCACTGAGAACGGTAAAAAAAATGAAGAAGCTTTTGCTTTATTGCACAGTGCACTGAAATGGTGTCGCAAACATAAGCTACGTGCGGTAGTGGATCTGCACATTCTACGTTCGCATCATTTCAACGCAAAAATCAAACCGCTGTTTGCCGACGCAGAATTGCAAGAAACATTCTATGATTGCTGGCGTCAAATCAGCGGAGAGCTTCATTCATATTCCAATGGGTGGGTCGCTTATGAATTGCTCAATGAGCCTGTAGCTGACAAACCTGATGACTGGAACCGACTGGTAAAACAGTGCACCAAAACAATACGGGAGCTAGAACCCAACCGTACACTAATTATCGGCTCCAATTTATGGCAAGGTTATCAGACAGTAAAAGACCTAAAACTTCCTGAGAATGACAAAAATATCATTGTCAGCTTCCACTACTACCATCCATTCTTGTTCACACACCATCTGGCAAGCTGGACAGCTGAAGCTGAATATACCGGTGCCGTACACTACCCCGGAAATGTGATACAATCCCAGGACCTTACCACTGTATCCGCCGAAATAGCAGAAAAATATAAACATTGGACAAATGAAATTTACAACAAAGAAGTTTTTGCAAAAAATTTCGATGAGGTTCTGAGAGTCGCTAATACACATGGTCTGAAAGTGTACTGCGGCGAATACGGCTGCATTGATACCGCACCTGTTCCAGACCGCATCAACTGGTGGAAAGACATCAATGAAGTGTTTGAGCAAAAAGGCATAGCGCGTGCCGTATGGGAATACAAAGGTGAATTCGGTATCATCAAAAAAGGAATTCCCGACAGAGAAATGATCAATGCTCTTATGGGAGTAAAGACAAACAACAATCACAATTAAAGTCTATCAGCATGAAAAAGAAGATATTATACTTCTGGTGTATATTAACATACCTATGTATTACACCAGTGGTATCTTTCGCACAGACAATAAATGTGGAAGGTACAGTGGAAGATGAATCTGGAGAAACTCTGATTGGAGTATCCGTACAGATAAAAGGTTCCAGCACAGGAACGATTACAGACCTCGATGGAAAATTTATATTGCCGTCGGTTCCTTCTGACGCAACACTCGTATTCTCCTATATCGGTTACAAATCACTTGAATTGAAACCCAGATCAAAGATGAAAGTTACTCTGGTTCCAGATGCTCAAAATCTGGAAGAAGTGGTAGTGGTAGCTTATGGTGTACAAAAGAAAGTGACAGTAACCGGTTCTGTTTCTAATGTGAGCGGAAAAGAATTGCTGAAATCTCCGGCAGGTTCATTAGGTAATGCACTAGCCGGAAAACTTCCCGGCGTACAGACCGTACAATACTCAGGTATGCCTGGCGGTGATGACCCTGTAATCCGTGTACGGGGTATTGGATCACTTAACAGTGCCGAACCATTGGTACTTGTCGATGGTGTGGAGCGTTCATTCAGCCAACTCGACCCCAATGAAATCCAAGATATCACCATATTAAAGGATGCATCCGCAACCGCAGTGTATGGTGTACGAGGCGCGAACGGTGTCATTCTGGTCACAACCAAGCGCGGTGAAGAGGGGAAACCGTCAATTTCCTTTTCCGCATCGGCCGGTGTCCAGCAAGTCACCCAGTTCCTTGACATGGTCAATTCATACACTTATGCCACAGCGTACAACAATGCCCAGCTAAGTGACGGAATTGCTCCTGAGAATGTAAAATACAACCAGACAGCTATCCAGCACTTTAAAAACAGAGATATGCTGAAAGTTTATCCGGACACGAATTGGCTGGACTATATCATGAAAAATAGTGCATGGCAGACACAATACAACGCATCTGTATCCGGAGGAACAGAACGCGCTAAATATTTTATCTCTGTCGGTGCATTCAATCAAGACGGTCTTTTCAAAACATTCAACGCTGACCCGGAAGAGAACTTCAAATACAAACGTTATAACTACCGCGCCAACATAGACCTGCAAGTAACAAAACGCAGTTCATTGTCAATCAACATTGGAGGACGTGTCGAAAACCGCAATATCATTGGCGGAGGTGAAAGTGAACTGTTCCGCTACCTTCATGACGCACTGCCAATGTCAGGATATGGCCTTGACGAAGAAGGACGGCGACTCGTAGCAGACCCTGCGCTAGTCGGCGACTTCAACAACAATATGGATGGTCTGGCCCGCTTCTATAATCTGGGGTATGTGAAAGAAAGCAAAAATGTACTTAACTTGGACTTGCAGTACAAACTGAATCTCGACTTCATCACGAAAGGGCTGGACCTCCGGATAAAGGGTTCTTACAACTCGGAATACACACAACAAAAAAATCGCAAAAACGACTACGGCACGGGTGTTTCGTACAAAGTCACACTGAGAGATGATGGTAGTGGCAATCAAATCCCCGTACTTATCAAACAAGGTGCAACCTATATACTACCTTACAGTGAAAACAAATGGGGTGACCGAGACTGGTACGCAGAAGTCAGTTTGAACTATACCCGTTCTTTCGGCAACCATAATGTTGGAGCATTGCTTCTTTATAACCAGTCAAAGAATTACTATCCCAACCAAGATATTGATGGAGATTTGTTTGTATCCATCCCAACCGGATATGTCGGTCTGGTAGGCCGTATCACTTATGACTATGCTTCCAAATACATGATTGATGTAAACATGGGTTACAATGGATCGGAAAACTTCGCTCCAGGCAAGCGTTACGGATTCTTCCCCTCAGCTTCTATTGGATGGATTCCTTCAGAAGAAAAGTTCTGGGAGCCGATAAAAAACATCATTTCCTATTTCAAGATACGTGCTTCAATTGGAACCGTAGGCAATGATAAAATCGGCACATCACGTTTCCTTTATTTGCCTGGCAGCTATACCATCCACAGCCCCGGATTTGCTAACGGTGCCGGCTGGGGATCAGCAAACTTCGGGACCAATAACAGCACTTGGTTACCTGGCGCTTTCGAAGAAACTGTCGGCAACCCGAATGTAACCTGGGAAACTGCTGTCAAAAAAAATGTCGGTATTGATGCAAAATTCTTCAATGACCGCCTTAGTTTGGGACTTGACTTCTTCTTTGAAGACCGGAAAGACATTTTGGTAAGCAATGCAGCTACATTAGCCTCTGTCACAGGACTGAAATCAAGCTCCATTAACTACGGAAGGGTAAAGAACCATGGTTATGAGATTACTTTGAACTACTCAGACCGTATAGGGGATGTAAGGTTCTCTATAGCCCCGTCACTAACCTTCGCCCGCAACAAAATCATCGAACAAGCCGAAGTGAAACGAGACTATGACCACCTCTATCATACAGGACATCCTGTAGGCCAACCGTTCGGTTACGAATTCTTTGAATTCTATGTACCAGGACAAACAGAACAAAACTACAAAAACCAGTATGGTGTAGATTTGCCGAACCAGAACACTACGCTGAAACCTGGCGATTGCGTATATGTAGACCTGACAGGAGACGGACTAATTGATTCCAACGACATGCATGCCATCGGCTACACCGATGTACCTGAATACAACGCTTCGCTGAATATGAGTCTTACCTGGAAGAACTTCGATTTCTCAATGCTTTGGACAGGAGCGACACACGTAAACCGCAGGCTCTACTGGTACTACCGTCCTCAATTTGGAGACACAAACAACTGCGGACTTCTGCAATGGGTTTATGACAATAGTTGGCGCGAAGACAATCCGGATGCCATTTTGCCACGACTCACATTTGCAAACCAAGCACACAACACTATGGATTCCAGAGTATGGCTTGTGGACACCTCCTATTTCAGGCTGAAAAACATTGAAATCGGTTATAATATACGTAACATTCCATTCCTGCCACGGACATCAGGTATAAGGCTGTATGTATCCGGTTACAATCTGTTAACTTTCAGCAAGTTCAAAGGAAACGACCCGGAAAGTGCCGGCGGTGAATACGGGACATTCATCAAATACCCGATGACACGAATTATCAATTTTGGTATAAAACTTAATATATGATAGATATGAAAAAATTCCGCAATTTTATTATAGGCCTGCTAGGATTCGTTTTTGGAGGAAATACATTAATATCATGTGTAGACGAGTTCAAGGTGGGCGATGCTTTTTTGGAAAAGGCACCGGGTGTGGACGTATCTCTTGACACAATATTCAGCAAAGCTGAATATACCCGATACTTCTTGTGGAATCTATACAACCACATAAGTTGCCCTTTCTATAACAAAGACCAGATACAATCCAGCCCGATAGAAACCTTGTCCGACATTTTCCACGCATACAGTTCTTGGTCGGGCGCATATCTGTGGTATTATCCGGGTAATGCGACTGAAGCTTTCCAAGAAGGCAACATTCAAGACAAGTTCCCTTTCAACAATTCCAGTGATGGGCAACGACGATCAATCTATGATGCAATACGAAAAGGATGGATGCTGATTGAAAACATGGACCGTGTGCCCGACATGTCGGATGATGAAAAAAGCCATCTGAAAGGTGAAACCTATGTAATCATGGCCACACGCTATTTGGATGGCATGAAAAACTTCGGCGGAATTCCGTTGATTGATCATGTTTATGCAACCGACGAACAATACAATGAGGGACGCGCTACAATCGAACAGACCGTCGAGTTCATCGACAGTCTATTGCAATGCGCTATTAAAGAGCCTGGATTCCCTTGGAAACTTGACGACGTGGACAACGAAGCCGGACGAATCACAAAAGGAGCTGCCGTTGCTCTTCGCGCCAAACTCTATATGTATGCAGCTTCCCCTCTGTTCAACGATGACGAACCCTACATGCAGTTCACCCGCCAGGAAGAAGGGCAGAATATTCTGGCCGTCTGGTATGGAGGAAAACGCCAAGATCTTTGGGAAACTTGCCGCCAAGCCTGTGAGGATTTCTTCAGAATGAACGAAGAAAACGGAAACTATTACGGATTGATAGAGCCAACAACACAAGACGAAGAGGGTTATTCGGAAGCATATCGGGCTGGTTACTGGAATCGAGGCAATAAAGAAAAGCTAATAGAAGTACATAGCACTTACCTGATGGAAGCATGGGGAGATCAGACGTATGGTATCGGTAATATTGCTCACCAAGGGCATCTGAACCCAACCGTCGAATATATGGAAATGTTCCCCATGGCAGACGGAAGGAACTATCCGTACAAGGATGCTGGTGTATACAACACCGACAACCCAAACAACATCGACATCTTTGCAGACCGCGATCCCCGCATGTATGAAACCATGCTCGTCAACCGCCCCAAACTGCGGGAAGACTACAGCGGACTGACATCTGTCGGTATATGGGAAGGCGGCGACATATATCACAATACTATTCTCAACGACTGGAATATCCGGTTCAGAAGCGGCATGGCACTGTTCAAATGGATACGTGACTTCAGTAAGATGACAAATCTGCCCTCATGCTACTCATACCTACGTATGGCCGACATGTACCTGATCTATGCTGAGGCTCTGGCGGAGACAGGAGACCTGCAAAAAGCCTGCGACCAAGTGAATATCGTACGCGCACGCGTCGGCTTAGGAAAAATTGAAGACATGAATCCCGAACTTCATCTGACAAGCAATAAAAACAATCTGATAGAAGAAATCTTGCGCGAACGCGCCTGTGAATTCGGTTTGGAAGATGAACGCCTTTACGACATCATCCGCAGAAAGTGCATCGACAAGTTCACCTCTCCGCTACATGAACTGGTCATCTGGCGTAAGACTGCCAACGGACAGAAGGACACGCGTGACGACACAACTCTGAAAGCTGGTGAAACATATCCCAACTTCATTTACGACAAACAAGTCATCACTACGGGAGCGCGCAAATGGTGGGAACCCGGTTTCTGGACAAACAAATGGCTACTGTCTCCGCTTCCCAGAACTGAAATCAATAAAGGCTACGGATTGTTCCAAAATCCAGGATGGTAATTTGTGGATATTAAGATTTAACAACAAAATATGAAGATTATGAAGATATATACAATGAAATCAGGCATCATGCTGGCTCTCCTGGCAGGATCGCTCACCACGCAGGCGCAGGTAAAGCTGTCTGATCTCAACAAACAAGAGGTTGATCTTGGCTATGGAATCAAGCACAGTGAACTGTTAAGCACCGCTTCAACAATGACAATCACGGCCGAACAGTTGCAGCAGACCTCCGCCGTCAGCCTGGCGGAGGCCTTATACGGCAAACTATTGGGACTCACGGTCATCAACAACGGAGGATTCGCTGGGGATGAAGATTATGGTGCAACCTTTAACATACGGGGCATTCAGACGTATAGCAGTGACCCGAGCACAATCATGAATGACCAGAACAAGGTACTGATACTAGTGGACGGATACGAACGCCCAATCAACCGCCTTACTGTGGAGGAAGTGGAAAGCGTAACGGTACTAAAGGATGCCGCTGCTGTAGCTCTGTTGGGGCACAAAGGTGTTAACGGTGCCATTCTGGTAAAGACAAAAAGAGGTACTGAAGGCAAAACTCAGATCAAAGTAGGATACAGCCATAAGTTCACTTTCGATCCGGAATTCGCCCCCATGATGGACGGCTATGGATATGCCTCAGCTCTGAACAAGGCACGCCAGAACGACGGACTGACACCGGCCTACACAGAACAAGAACTTAATCTGATAAAAGACGGAACAGACCCTTACTTCTATCCAAATGTCAATTGGAAAGACGAAGCTTTCAAGAACAGAGGATCGGAAGATCAGGCCAGCCTGTCAATTTCAGGAGGTACTGACAAAATGAAATATTACACAATGATGGATTATACCCAAAACAAAGGCCTGCTGAAAAACACCAGACAACAGGACTATTCATCCCAACTGAAATATTCAAAGGCAAATATCCGCTGCAATGTAGATTTCGACCTTTCGTCAACGACAAGAATATCCGCAAATGTATTGGGCGTATTCATCGAGACATCACAACCTAGCGATGTTGCCGCCAATGATGCCACATGGTACGTATACCGCACACCGATGAGCGCGTTTCCCCTCTACACTTCTTCCGGATATTGGGGAGGAAACGAAAGTTATGGCGACGGTAATGTAGCTGCAAAGATCCAAGACTCCGGCTATCTTAAGACCCACCAACGCCAGTTGTGGGCTGATCTTACCTTTGAACAAGACCTTGATTTCTGGGTCAAAGGGCTAAGTTTCAGAGCCAGCATCGGTTATGACAATGCGTCTATCACCAAAGAAGACCGCAAAAAAGGACATCAGTATGCCTACGAGTATTATACCGGACAAATCGGTGATAAGAATAATGTCACGGAAGTAGTGATGGGTAATAAGGAAAACAATCTAAACTTTTCCCATTGGGTGGACAGTCAATGGCGCAGAGGAAGAGCCAGTATAGGACTCTATTATGAAAAATCATTCATGGGTAATGACCATTTTTCCGCTGCTGCTATTTATGACACGAGCAGTGACATAACTGACGGACAGGGAAATACGTTCTACAGAACCAACTGGATTGGTACGGCACATTATGACTTTGCCAATAAATATCTGTTCGACCTTACTCTGGCAGCCAATGGTTCCAACCGCAGTTATCCAGCAAAATGGGCTTTTTCCCCAACTTTAGGTCTGGGATACATCTTTGCCAACAATTCAGAAGCAAAAATTCTGAACATGGGTAAGATACGTGCTTCTGCTGGCATACAACATACTGACTACGTTCCCGGAATTGGCCTGTGGCTGGAAAACTGGAATATGTCGAACGGTAACTTCTATTATGGTGAAGGTGTTGAAAACAATGCCGGTATGTTCATGACTACCTTCCCTACTACAGACTTTTCTCAAGAAACGGCCACAAAACTGAATATCGGAGCAGATCTACGCCTATTTAAAACATTAGATATCAATGCTGATTTTTATTATCAGCAACGCAGCCATATTCTTGTTCCCGCACAAGATGAAAATTCATGGGTCGTAGGTATCCAGTCCGCATACGACGATGTAGGGAAAGTTTCAAGCTATGGCATGGAAATAGGAGCACGTTATGCACAGAAACTGGCCGACAATCTTTATCTCAACGCAAATGCCTTCTTCACCTATAGCCACAATAAAATATTGGATCTTATTGAAAATCCGGTTTATCCTAATCTCTCCAAAATCGGACATGGTGTAGACGAAGCATGGGGACTAGAAAGCACCGGTTTTTTCAAGGATCAGAATGACATCAACAAGAGTTTGAAGCAAGAATTTTCAAGTGTCAGCCCAGGTGATGTCAAATATAAAGATCAGAACGGTGACAAAGTCATCAACGAAAATGATATGATAGCTCTCGGAAAAGGAACCACAATTCCTTCAATCAATTACTCATTCAATATCGGGCTGGAATATAAAGGCTTTGGTTTCAACTGTACTTTTCAGGGCGCAGCCAACCAAATGAAAAACCTCAGGACACCTGACGGCGTGTGGAAAGTTCTGTCTGACAACAATAATCTTTCGCAGGACTATTATGCCAACTGCTGGGATGTGGCCGGCGACCAAGCACTTTATCCCCGGTTGTCTTCACAGGAAATCCAAAACAACGTACAAAATAGCACTGTCTGGTACAAGAACATCAATTTCCTTAAGCTGAGGAACTGTGAAATTTATTACAAATTACCTACTGCATGGATCAAATATGCACACATTGCAGGTGCCAAGATTTTTGTACAGGGAGAAAACCTGCTTTCATTCGATAACATAAACGGTATGGACGCAGAAGTTCTCTCCACCAGATACCCGATCCTGAAAACAGTGAACTTAGGTTTTTCTGTTACTTTTTAATTAAAAACTATCATGATATGAAACTCAATAAATTCTATTTATGGGCTCTTACAGCCACATTAGGCTTAAACAGCTGTGCTGACCTAGACTATAATGAAACAACTGTAATCGGCGAGGAGTGGGTCTATGAGAATCCGAAAGACGGGGTAAAAAGAATGGTTTCCGATGTCTACGCACAAATGTTCAATGAATTTGATATGAACTATGGAGGGGCGATAAAAGCCTCTGCAACAGACGAAGCTGACTTTAGCAACTCCCTGTCCGACATACATAAATTTTACAACGGAGGATGGAGCGCAGCCAATCCGTTTCCGGACACCTGGCAAAGGTCTTACAGAGCCATCGCCGAAGTTCATACCTATTTGGAAAAAATAAGCAAAATAAATCTTGAAGATTATAAGTATGACGGTGACTATCAGAATCTGGTTTTACAGTTCGGATACTATCCGTACGAACTCCGTTTCCTGCGCGCTTATTATTATTTCGAACTGGCGAAAACATACGGGGATGTACCTTTAGTGCTGAAAACATTGAGCAACGCTGAAGCCAACAATGTAACTCGCACTCCTGTACAGGAGGTATTCAAATTCATCGTGGACGAATGCGATGAAATCGCCGAATACTTACCCATCAGCTACCGAAACGAGCCCGGTTCAGAAATTGGACGTGCGACTCGTCCTGCTTGCATGGCACTGAAAGCCAGAACCTTGCTCTATGCGGCATCTCCCCTGTTCAACACAGACAACAATCAGGAACGCTGGCATGAAGCAGCCAAAGCCTGCAAGGAACTAATTGACCGCGCAACTGAATGGGGTATCAATCTAAGTACCTATTCCACTTTGTGGGGACACGATGCCAACATGAATACAGAACTGATTCTGGGTGTGAAACGAGAAGAATCCAATACCTTCGAAATGGCGAATTATCCGGTAGGCATCGAGAACGGCAATTCCGGAAACTGTCCTACACAATCTTTAGTGGATGCCTACGAATACAAAGACAATGGAGAAACATTTGCCAAACGTCATCCCGGTACAATCAACGTGACAGACGAATCACCCTACGACGGACTTGACCCTCGTTTTGCCCTGACTATAGTAAAGAACGGTGACACCTGGCCGAGTAACGGTGTACAAGCCATCACTATAGAAAGCTACAACGGCGGCTTCAACGGTGCACCCAAATACAATGCTACGACCACGGGCTATTACCTGCGCAAATATGTAGACGGAAACTGCGTAACGACCTACAACAATGCGTCAATGCGCAGACATACATGGATTGTGTTCCGTTTAGCGGAGGTATATCTCAACTATGCAGAGGCCATGTTCAACTATTATCAGGATGCTGAGACACAAGGTGATTTGGGCATGAGCGCCAATGAAGCCATCAACGTGTTGAGAAATCGTCCGGATATCCAGATGCCAAACTTCTCCGGTTCGGATGGATTTATCGAACGCTATCGCCGGGAAAGGATGGTAGAACTGGCTTTTGAAGACCATCGTTTCTGGGATGTACGCCGTTGGAAAATCGGCGCGTCAGTGTTTGCTTCTGTCCAAGGAGCCGACCTCAATCTCGAAAACGGTGACATCATTCTCAGCAGAAAAACGATTGAACGCAGTTGGGATGACAAATACAATCTGTTCCCGATTCCTCAATCGGAGATTCAAAAGAATCCGAAACTGACTCAGAATCCAGGATGGTAAAACATCAAAAAACATGAACATTATGAAAAGATTTATCAATTATTTGAATTTATTCATCTTAGGAATCATGTGCATGAACCTGACCGCTTGTTCCGATGATTCCGCAGAGAGAGGCAATAAGAATATTTCTGTAACCGTATTCAGTCCCACCCGCGTTGTTCCCGGAGAAACCGTGACAATCGTCGGTACCGGACTGGACAAAGTGGAAACCGTGGTCTTTGCGGATAACAACCGGGTGACCGAGATTGAAGTAACGAACGAGAACCAGATAAAAGTCAAAATTCCGTCCTCTATCGGTGAAACGACCAGCACAATCACGTTAGAAGGTGAGGGACAAGCCGTTACAACCGATGCTGAACTCACAATCATCATGCCTCAGATAACCGCTTACACTCCTTTGGAAATCAATGCGGGGGATGAACTTGAGCTGACAGGAACAGACCTCCAGCATATCAGCGCGATTACATTCCCCGGGGACATCACCGTCAATGCAGTGGACTTCATCCGCAAATCCGAAAACATCCTGCATGTGCAGGTGCCGATAGATATTCCTACCTGCTCAGAAACTCTGACCATAACGACAAATGGTGGAGGAATATTTGAGTCAGCTGTAATGAACTTCATAGAAAGGCCTGAAGGAGAATGGGTAGAAGAAGAAACCACCGTATGGGACTACACAACGCACAATGGTGGAACTCCTCTTCAGCTTACATGGGGTAGCGGACTTGACGGCGCAAAATCCGAATGGTTCGAAGGCATTGAATTGGGAGATGAAATTACAATCTATTTCAACAAAAATGCCGGAGCACCCGACGGATATATGTTGAAACTCTATTATGGAAATTGGAATTCCATCACAGAAGTGAATGACGAGACTGGGAACGGCGACCCAAATGCCGCAATAGATGTTCAGGACAGAGATTCTTTCACATTCAGTATATTCTCCAGCTTGTTATCCTGGTTTAGAGGAGATAATGGAGACAAGGCCATGATTGTCACAGGAAACAACATTACACTGACGAAAATAACCTGGACGCATAAAGTCTGGAAGACGACAAAATAACCATTAGAGTAAATGGGGCTGTATCAGCAAGGGGGAAAATTATCTCCAAAGCAAACTCCGATGCGACGAATAACAACTTTCCCTTGGGCAGCCCCATGAAAAAAGTTTTTCAAAAGTATATTTTAAAGAATATAAGAGTTTGTAAGAAAAATTCCAGCACACAGCTTTCATCGGAATGATAGGCGTTCGCTTTAAACAAGGCACTGCGGTACTTGCATCAAAGTAGCCCGTTACTTTTCCGCATAAAGTCAAACTCTAAGATTACGCATTTGTCAAATCTAACAGATATAGAATATGAAACTACACAAAGCGATTGCAACTTCCATTGCATGCCTATTCGCATTCAATGGATATTCCCAACTACCGTTTCAGAACGAGACCCTTCCGATAGACGTACGGGTGCAGGACGCACTCTCCCGGATGACATTGGAAGAGAAGGTAAAATTATGCACGGCACAGTCCAAATTCAGCAGTCACGGAGTTCCCAGACTGGGGATTCCGGAACTCTGGATGAGCGACGGGCCTCATGGCGTGCGAATGGAAATAATGTGGGACACATGGGACCATGCACAATGGACCAACGACTCGTGCACAGCATTTCCTGCGCTCACATGTCTGGCCGCCACATGGAATCCCAACATGGCATACCTTTACGGAAAATCTCTCGGCGAAGAAGCAAGATACAGAGAAAAGGATGTCATTCTCGGCCCGGGAGTCAACATCTATAGAACCCCTCTGAACGGACGTAACTTTGAATACATGGGAGAAGATCCTATCCTTTCTTCAACGATGGTAGTTCCGTACATCAAAGGCATGCAAGAGAACGGAGTGGCTGCATGCGTGAAACATTTCGCGCTCAACAATCAGGAAAACTGCCGCGATTTCATTGATGTACAGATTGATGACAGAACCCTCTTCGAAATCTATCTTCCGGCATTCGAAGCTGCAGTCAAGGAAGGGAAAGTATGGTCGCTCATGGGTTCATACAATCAGATACGGGGACAGCACGGATGCCACAATGACTTCCTTCTCAATAAAGTGCTGAAAGAGCAATGGAAGTTCGACGGATGTGTAATCTCCGACTGGGGAGGCGCACACGACACTAAACAGGCTGCATTCTACGGACTGGACATCGAAATGGGAACATGGACAGATGGACTTGCTTTCAGTGCATCCAACGCATACGATAAATATCACCTGGCAGCACCCTACCAGAAGATGCTGAAAAACGGGGAAATCCCAGTCGAAAACATCAACGACAAGGCAGCCAGAATTCTGAAACTTATGTTCCGTACTTCCATGAACAGCCATAAGCCATGGGGAAGCTTTGCATCAGAAGAGCACTTCAATGCTGGCAAGACAATTGCCGAAGAAGGAATCGTCCTCCTCAAGAACGAAGGGGCATTGCTCCCGCTGGCGAATAACTGCAAGAACATTCTTGTGGTCGGAGAGAACGCCATACATCCGCAAACTCCGGGAGGAGGGTCTTCCGAACTGAAGGTCAAAGTAGAGGTATCTCCTCTGGAAGGACTGACAAAGGCATTGGGCAAGGACAGGATTACATTCGCCTACGGATATACCCCCGACATACCAGAAAAGAACGGTTACGTGCCATTCGACCGCGATTCGCTCTTCAAGGATGCAGTCGAGAAAGCTGGCAAGGCAGATCTCGTCATCTTCATCGGAGGACTGAACAAAAACTGGAACCAAGACTGCGAAGGCGGAGACAGATTCTCATACGACCTGCCGTATGGACAAAGCGAGCTACTGGCCGAACTTCACAAGGCAAACAAAAAGATAGTTGCCGTCATCCTCAGCGGAAATGCCTACGCAATGCCATGGCAAAAAGACATTCCGGCAATCGTACAAGGATGGTATATGGGTTCAGCTTCCGGTGAAGCTCTGGCTGACGTTCTGACAGGAAAGACAAACCCAAGCGGAAAACTCCCTTTCTCCTTCCCCAAGGAGTTGGAAGACTGTCCGGCACACCACTTCGGAAAAATCTCATATCCGGGAGATAGCGTGAAGGTGGAATACAAAGAAGGAATCCTCGTCGGATACCGCTGGTATGACACAAAGAAAATTGTTCCGCGCTACGGATTCGGACATGGACTAAGCTACACGAACTTTGAATACGGGAAAATCCAACTGGACAATGACACTTATGGTGCAGACGACAAGGTAGCGGTAAAGATTCCTGTCAGAAACGTCGGAACGATGGCCGGAAAAGAAGTCGTACAACTGTATGTCAAGGATAACAAATCTTCATTCCTCCGCCCAGAGAAAGAACTGAAAGCATTCTCCAAAATTACTCTTGAACCAGGAGAGGAAAAGACTGTGACATTCACACTCGACAAAAAGGCATGGAGATACTATGACGAAAAGATTTCTGGCTGGAATGTGGAACCCGGAAAGTTCACCATCCTGATCGGAAGTTCTTCACAGGACATCAGACAAAAGGCATCGCTCACGATTGAGAACTGATTTACCCGACCAAAGTATTGAACAAATGAGCAAGATACATATTCTGTTCATTATTAACCAATAAGTGAATATTCATTCAAATAAAAGCCTGTTTAAATCTCTCGGACTGATTATAAAATTGTTTTCCGAGAAACAGACCAAGACATAAAAAACAACAAAACACAAATCCGACCGAGAAATTTAAACAGGCTAATATTCCCCTAAAAATTCAAATAAAATGAAAACATCATTGCAATTAAAGTACCAACAGAAAAAGAACAGACTGAACAGAATCTTTCTGTTCGCCTTGTACCTTACCGTCTTTTCTCTTTCTCCTTGCCTATCTCTGACCTCGTGTTCAGATGACAATACAAAAGAAGAAAACAAGATGCCCGACAAAAAGCCTGATACTCCCCAAGACTCCGAGACAACGACGAGAACAGACTTCTCCATCAAAAGAGGAGTCAATATCGGCAACTGGCTGTCCCAGTCAGAACTCAGGGGAGCACAACGATCCAGCATATTCACCAGGTCTGACGTAGAGAAACTATCTTCATACGGTTTTGACCACCTGCGCCTGCCTGTCGATGAGGAGCAACTCTTCCATGAGGACGGCACAATGGATAAAGAGACAATAACACTGGTACACAATGTCATAGGATGGTGTCAAGAAAAAAATATGAAAGTTATATTTGACCTCCATATTATCCGTTCGCATGACTTCGGGAATGACAACAATCCATTATGGGCGGAAGACAACAAAGAACGGGAGAAACTGATGAACATGTGGAAGAAGATTGATAATGAACTGAAACAATATCCTCCGCAACTGGTAGCCTACGAACTCCTCAACGAACCGGTGGCTCCCAATTACTCCCAATGGAACACACTCGTCAATCAATTCATCACTCAAATCCGGAAAACAGACACCCAAAGAGTCCTTGTCATAGAAGCAAACAATTGGGGAAATGTCGGCAACATCAATCTGTTGAATATCCCGGCCAATGAACAGAACTTGATTCTTGAATTCCATTTCTACGAACCGTATTTGCTGACTCATTATCAGGCCAGTTGGACTGATTTTAAAGATTTCACACAATCGGGAAAAAATCTGCAATATCCGGGAGAACTTATTCCAAAAACATTCTATGATACTCTGACAGATTCAGAAAAGAGACTGGCCGCCCCCTACAACCATACTTATTCAAAGGAAACCATTCAGAACGACTGGCAAAAAGCAATAGACTTCGCCAAGAAGAAAGGACTCAAACTCTATTGTGGCGAATTCGGATGTCTTCCCAACTGCGGCACGGAAAACCGTCTGGCATGGACTAAAGACATCGTAGATCTATGCACTAAGAATGACATTGCATATTCTTACTGGGAGTACAATAACATATTCGGATTTGCAGACAGAAATCAAGGAGGGATAGTCACCAACCAAGAGCTATTAGATTGTTTAACCAAATAATAGGAAAAGCCTGTTCTAACAGAGACATAAAAACGGAAAAATAGTTGAGGAATATCGGAGCATTTCGGAAAAACACCACATCATTCCCTCTCTTCACTCCAGTGAAAAAACTGTATCGTCAGGGTGAAAAGAGGGAACAAAGGGATATTCAAAAAATCACCTGATTTCAATCACATATCCCCCGCGGAAGGTGCTGTGGGCCGACAGATGCAGCATCCAGTCTTTGTCCTTAAATTCACTGGCATAGCACATCCGGTCGCAACGTCCGTACCAGGGTTCTATGCAGACAAACGGAGCGTTCTTTCCGGGAGGAGACCACAAGCCCACTACCGGAGCATTGAAATGAAGGCTGATATAAGGACGCTTGTCATTGTCATAAAGGGTCACTTCCTTCACCTGACCACCTTCGAGAATCAGAGCATCCTTATCAAAAGTATGCGTATCAATCGGAAAGAGACCGTCCTTGTCCGTTGCAAGAGGATATTTCCGGTCGATGTCCGCGCATCCTCTCTCACCTATGAGCAGGTATTCAAGCCCTTCCTTGCGGTCGAAACCGAAAAAGCCCCGATGCGTATCTTCCGGGCGGAATCCAGGATAATAGAACGCCGGATGCGCTCCAATCTGGAAATGAATCTCTGCATCGGAAGGATTGGTCACCGTCCACATTACTTCGATGGCGTTCCCTATCAGCCGATAACCGATTTCAAGGCAGAACGGAAACAGATATTTTTCACGTGTTTCTTCATTGTCCGTCAGGCGGTAACGGACTTCATTCGCCGTTTCGGAAACCAGTTCAAAATCCATGTCACGGGCAAAACCGTGCTGGGTCATCTTGTACGGACGGTCATTGATATAATACGTGTTGTCCCACACACTGCCCACTATGGGAAACAACACAGGCGAATGACGTTTCCAGAAAGCAGGGTCAGCCTGCCAGAGATACTCTTTTCCACCAGACACAATGCTGCACAGTTCGGCCCCATGCGGAGAAATCCGGATTGTAAGACAGGAATTGGATAAGGTCTTCATAACGGTAAGTTTTAAATTGTGTTCCAAGCACAAATATACAATTTATTTGAAAAATGAAATTTTCATCACGCATAATTCTTGTGACAGCGCATAAAAGTCCTAACTTTGATGCCATGCCTGACATACCAATTCAACCATCAATTTTATAATCTCATCATGAAAAAGACATCAAGAAACATTGCGGGAATAGGGCTAGCCTGCCTATTCCTGTTATCATGCAATCCCAATCTTCCCTATCAAGACACGTCCTTATCGCCAGAAGAACGAGCCGAAGATCTAGTAAACCGACTGACACTGGAAGAAAAAATCTCGCTCATGCAAAACAACTCTCCGGCCATTCCGAGACTGGGTATCAAACAATATAACTGGTGGAATGAAGCACTTCATGGAGTGGGACGTGCGGGACTCGCCACCGTTTTTCCGCAATCAATCGGCATGGCCGCATCGTTCGACGATGAACTGTTGTTCGAAGTGTTTACGGCAGTCAGCGATGAAGCAAGGGCGAAAAGTGCGGAATACAGCAAGTCCGGAAAACTGGAAATCTATCAGGGGCTGACCTTCTGGACTCCAAACGTGAACATTTTCCGTGACCCGCGCTGGGGACGCGGCCAGGAGACGTACGGTGAAGACCCTTACCTGAGCAGCCGCATGGGAACCTGTGTCGTACGGGGGCTGCAAGGACCGGAAGAAGAGAAATATGACAAACTCCACGCTTGTGCAAAACATTTTGCCGTACACTCGGGTCCAGAATGGAACCGCCACGTGTTCAACGTGGAGGACTTGAATCCGCGAGACCTGTGGGAGACCTACCTGCCCGCATTCAAGGCACCGGTACAGAAAGCACACGTAAAAGAGGTGATGTGCGCCTATAACCGGCTGGAAGGAGAGCCCTGCTGCGGAAACGCCCGGCTACTTCAACAGATTCTCCGTAAAGAATGGGGATTCGACGGGATTGTAGTATCCGACTGTTGGGCACTCAACGACTTCTACACGGAAGGAAGCCACCATACAGAGCCCGACTCGTCCCATGCATCCGCCAAGGCTGTAAACAGCGGGACGGATCTGGAATGTGGGGGAAGTTATGGTGCATTGGGTGAAGCCGTGAAACAAGGATTGACAAGCGAGGCTACCATTGACACTTCGGTAACCAAACTGATGAAAGCACGGTTCGAACTGGGAGAAATGGATGACAACGTACCATGGAACAAGATACCATACAGTGTGGTGGACTGCAAGGAACACCGGGAGCTGGCACTCAGGATGGCACAGGAAAGCATCGTGCTACTGCAGAACAATGACAACCTGCTTCCGCTGAACAAAGACCTGAAAATAGCCGTAATCGGCCCCAACGCAAACGACAGCGTCATGCAGTGGGGGAACTACAACGGATTTCCAAGTCATACCTCCACCCTACTGGGAAGCTTGGCAAAAAGACTTCCGACAAACAAACTGATTTATGAACCAGGATGCGACCATACCTCCGATGTCGCTCTCCAAAGCCTTTTCCGGCAATGCAGTGCAGACGGAAAGCCAGGATTCAGGGCATTATACTGGAACAAACGGCAGCCGGGCAGCATGGCCGAAATCAAGACGCATGTAAATACTCCTTTCCGCTTCACCACAGCAGGAGCCACCGTATTTGCTCCCGGAGTGAAACTGGGAGGGTTCTCGGCCGTCTATCAGGCCACATTCAAACCGATAAAGTCGGAAAAGGTTGTATTCAGTGTCCATACACAAGGAGATGTCAAGTTTTCAATTGACGGCAAACAAGTGGCTTCCATATCAAACATGAAAAACAACCACGCATATGACATGCAAGTGGAGGCCGGAAAAGAATACCAAATTGAGATCTTGTTTGTAGCACCGGAAGAGGGATATGCCACCTTGAACTTCGATTTCGGAAGAGAAGTGCCACTTGATCTGAAATATGCCATCAACAAAGTGAAGGATGCGGATGTGGTCATCTTTGCCGGGGGAATCTCGCCGAAACTGGAGGGGGAGGAAATGCCGGTCAGCATTCCCGGATTTAGGGGAGGTGATCGCGAATACATTGAGCTTCCGGCCATACAGACCCGTCTGCTTGCCGGATTAAAAAAGGCCGGAAAGAAAATTGTATTCGTCAACTTTTCCGGCTCGGCCGTCGCGCTCGAGCGAGAATCGGAAATGTGTGACGCCATTGTACAGGCGTGGTATCCAGGACAAGCGGGAGGTGAGGCGGTAACGTCCGTCCTGTTCGGTGACTACAACCCGGCAGGGCGTCTGCCCGTGACATTCTACAGAAGCACCTCACAGCTTCCCGATTTCCTAGACTATGCAATGAAAAACCGCACTTATCGATATTTCAAAGGGAATCCGCTTTTCCCGTTCGGATTCGGATTGAGCTATACAACTTTTGAGTACGGTGAAGCAAAAGTCTCTTCACAAGAAATCAAAGCGGAGAGAACATGTCGGCTTACCGTTCCTGTAACCAACACGGGAAACCGTGACGGTGAGGAGGTGGTGCAAGTCTACCTGAGCCGGCCTGACGATAAGGAAGGACCCAGCCATACATTAAGGGCATTCCGGCGTGTTCCAATCAGGAAAGGAGAAACTAAGAATGTCGTTTTTGAACTTGACAGAGAGAGTTTTGAATGGTTCGATCCGAAAAATAATACTATGTGCCCGATAGAAGGCGAATATCAGATTTTATACGGCGGATCTTCAGACAAGAAACAATTAAAGGCTATCAACATTAAACTTATCTAAACCAGATTTATCTATTGAGCGATAAGGGGTGCGTCAAACGCACCCCTTATCGCTATATTTCATACTGAAAATCAGTCTATTTCTTCATCAGCTTCATAGCCGCCCATCTCACGCAAAGCGTTCTTCAGCATCACATACTGTTGGAAGAGATGATTCACAGGCACTTCGTTCTGTGTATAGTCGTGCATCGGACTCTTCAGGAAGAAGCTCAGGAAACGCTGGATACCGTAGCGTCCGGCACGTGCAGCCAAGTCGCTCAGCAGCACCAGGTCAAGACACAGCGGAGCGGCAAGGATGGAGTCGCGGCACAGGAAATTGATTTTTATCTGCATCGGATAGCCCATCCAGCCGAAAATATCAATGTTGTCCCACCCCTCCTTGTTGTCGTTGCGGGGAGGATAATAGTTGATTCTTACCTTATGATAATAGTCGGTATACAGGTCGGGCTGGTTTTCCGGAACAAGAATCGACTCCAGCGTCGAAAGCTTGCTCACCTCCTTTGTATGGAAGTTTGCCGGTTCGTCGAGCACCAGTCCGTCGCGGTTGCCGAGGATGTTGGTAGAGAACCATCCGGAAAGTCCCAGGCAACGTGTGCCGATAATCGGAGCAAAACCAGACTTCACCAACGTCTGTCCCGTCTTGAAGTCTTTTCCTGCAATAGGCATCTTGGTCTTTTCGGCCATTTCCCACATCGCAGGAATGTCTACGGTGGTGTTCGGAGCACCCATGATGAAAGGCGCGCCTTCCGACAAGGCCGCATACGCATAGCACATGGAAGGAGCGATATGCTCGCGGTCGTCTGCCTTCATCGCCTTTTCCAAGGCTTCCAATGTTCCGTGCACTTCTTCGCATACCGGCACATAGATTTCAGTCGACGCAGCCCACAGCACCACGATACGGCTGCACCCGTTTTCAGCCTTGAAACGGCGGATATCTTCACGCAGCTGTTCCACCATGTCCCAGCGCGTAGCACAGTCTTTCACATTGTTTCCGTCCAGACGCTTCGCATAGTTATGGTCGAAAGCGGCCTTCATGGGAACAATCTTTTCCAGCTCATCCTTGACCGGATTAATATCTTTCTCCTTCAGTACCTCGCAATTGATTGCAGACTCATAAGCGTTGGCAGGATATACATCCCACGCTCCGAATACGATGTCGCTCAATTCAGCCATCGGAACAATCTCATTGTAATGAAGATACTTCTTTTCAGCACCACGCCCCACACGAATCTTGTCGTACTGAGTCATGGATCCTACAGGTTTGGCAAGCCCTTTACGGACCATCAGCACACCGGTCATAAACGTGGTAGCCACAGCTCCAAGCCCCACACACAAAACTCCCAGTTTGCCTTCAGCCGGTTTTACATTCATTTTTTCCATTCCTTTTTTATTTTTAAATAAAACACTTCTGTTACCTATGTTTTCCCAAATTTCTGACAAAAATTCAGGCAGTCCGCCCCGAAACTTTCGGAACAAACCGCCCAAAGTTACAGATTTGTTTCTTTAAAAAGCCATTTCTGCCGTTATTTTATAGGTTAATAAGTAAAAATTAGCTATAAAAACAGAAGAAAATGCCATTTACGGACTTACAAAACACTAAAAATATACGTACCTTTGCGGGCAAAAATAGAATTAATAGCTCATGAACGACATCTGCTGCATCGGGCATCTGACATTAGACAAAATTGTCACGCCACGAAAAACGACTTACATGCCGGGAGGCACGTCCTATTATTTTTCATACGGCATACAGCATCTTAAAGACTCTAAAAACTACAAGCTCGTAACGGCACTGGCTCCCAGCGAATACAACACCGTGGAGGAGATGAGAAAGAAGGGCATACAAGTGGAAGTGCTGCCAAGCAAACATACGGTCTTTTTCGAGAATACCTACGGAGAAAATCAGGACGAACGGACGCAGCGTGTGCTCGCAAAAGCCGACCCGTTCACCGCCGACGAACTGAAACACGAGGAGGCCCGATTCTTCCATCTCGGAAGCCTGCTGGCAGATGACTTTCCGCTGGAAGTGGTGAAGCTGCTCGCGCAAAAAGGCGTTCTCGCCGTGGATGCGCAAGGTTATCTGCGCGAAGTGAAGGGCGAGCATGTGTATCCGACCGACTGGAAAGAAAAAAGGGAGGCGCTGAAATACATTGATATCCTGAAAGTCAACGAACAGGAGGCAGAAGTGCTGACCGGACACAAAGACCCGAAGAAGGCGGCCAGACAGCTTGCCGAATGGGGAGTCAAGGAAATACTGCTCACCCTGGGAAGCCTTGGATCGCTCATCTACGCAAACGGCAAGTTCTACAAGATTCCGGCTTATCCTCCCAAAGAGGTGGTAGACGCTACCGGATGCGGAGATACATACGTGCTGGGATACCTGTACATGCGCAACAAAGGCTTCTCATGCGAAGAAGCCGGGTGTTTTGCCGCCGCCATGTCTACCATCAAGCTGGAAAAAAGCGGCCCGTTCTCCGGCTCGGAAGAAGATATCTGGAATATCCTGCGCACAAGCAAGCTGAAAGCGAAAACGGTTTGAATGGGCACCGGCCCGGATCCAACGCAAACAAACAAGGGTGTTTCCGGCTTCCATACCGAGAACACCCTTATATATTGCTGTGCAGACTGGTTATCCCATCTTTCCGGTCAGATAAGAACGTGTACGTTCGTCCGACGGATTTTCAAACATCTTCTTCGTATCATCATACTCGATCAGCTCACCCAGGAACATGAACATGGAACGGTCGGAAATACGCATGGCCTGCGACATGTTGTGAGTCACGATCAGGATTGTCACTTCTTTCTTCAGCTGGTCCATCAAGTCCTCAATGTGCTTGGTTGCGATCGGGTCGAGAGCCGAAGTCGGTTCGTCCATCAGCAGCACATCCGGCTGCAAGGCCAAAGAGCGCGCGATGCACAAGCGCTGCTGCTGTCCGCCAGAGAGGAATGTTCCTCTCTTTGTCAACGAATCCTTCACTTCATCCCACAAGGACACGTTGCGCAAGTTGCGCTCAACGATTTCTTCTTTCTGGGATTTTGACAGACGGATTCCGTTCAGGATATATCCGGCAAGCACATTGTCGAAAATGTTCATTGTCGGGAACGGATTCGGACGCTGGAACACCATACCGATACGGCGACGTTCAACCATCGGCTCCATCTCGAGCACATTCTCCCCGTTAAGAAGGATTTCGCCTGTCACGCGGATGTTCTTATACAGCTCGTGCATACGGTTTACGGCACGCAGCAGGGTACTCTTACCGCATCCGGACGGTCCCATGATGGCTGTAATAGAGTTTTTCTCGATATCAGCGCTGACATGCTTTACAGCCATCACGCTGCTGGTATATGAGATACATACATCTTTTATCTGAAGAATCGGGTCTTTTATACTTTCCATTTCTTTGCAATTCGTTTAGCTAATAAATTCAAACATAATACAAATGCCAGCAGGAACAGGGATGCTCCCCAAATCAAGTTCTGCAGGTTCGGGTCGTTGAAGAATTCCCAGATAAGCAAGGGAACCGCCGACATGGGCTTGGTCATGTTCCAACTGATGGCCGCACCGCCCAATGCGGTAAACATCAGCGGGGCCGTTTCGCCAACGACGCGCGAGATAGCCAGCAAGATACCGGTAAAGATACTTCCAAGAGCAGTAGGAACCATCACTTTCAGCATCACCCGCCAGTAGCTTCCTCCCAATGCCAGACCGGCCTCCTTCAATGTTTCGGGCAACACTTTCATCGTTTCTTCCGTAGAACGGATAATCAAAGGAAGCATCATGATAAACAGTGCCACGCTACCCGCAATGGCCGAATAGCCCTTCATCGGCACAACAACCCAAATATATGTAATAATACCTATGATAATAGAGGGAGTACCCTGCAACAAGTCGGTCAGATAGCTGACAAATGTCGCGAACCAGCTTTTCCGGTATTCAGACAGACAGATACCGCAAAGGATACCCACCGGAATTGCCACCACAGCCGCCAAAAGCAGCATCAGAAAAGTACCGATAATGCCGTTGGCTATTCCGCCCGGCATTTCCTCGCCAGCCTGAGCGGCAAGCATGGCCTTGTATGCGTTTGGCGTAGCTTCCGTGAGGAACGACCATCCCAACTGATTCCAACCTTTGATGAGCACTTCACCTAAAATGGCCAGCAACGGAATGGCTGTCACCCCCGACAGCACACAAACCAGTATGAAAAGAAGCCGGCTCTTGAATATACGAAACTTTACTTTATCCATATAGCACTCTATTTACAAGTTAGACATGGCGGGCACGGCGAATCAGAATCTTTCCGATAATGTTGATTACAGCCGTAATCAAGAACAAAAGCAGACCGATGGCAATCAATGAAGAAAGCTTCAAGCCGTCAGCTTCACCAAACTGATTGGCGATGATACTGGCCATCGTATTACCTGTGGTGCGCAGCGTATCAGGCATCTGATTGGTGTTTCCGATAAGCATCGTCACGGTCATCGTTTCACCCAATGCGCGGCCAATGGCAAGAATGAAGGCTGAGAAAATACCGGAACCGGCCATAGGGAATATCACCCGGCGGATCACTTCAGCACGCGTAGCTCCCATTGCGTAAGCTCCTTCCTTCAATTCGGCAGGAACCATCTTGATAAACTCGGCGCTCAAGGAAGCTGCATAAGGAACGATCATAATCGCCAGAACGAAAGATGCTGTCAAGATGCCGGAACCCTGAGGAGAAAGATCCAAATACATGAATGCCCCGCGAAGCACATAAAATCCCCACAAGCCATAAATGATGGAAGGGATGCCGGCCAGCAAGTCGATTACCGTTCCCAGAATAGCGGCAATCTTACGCCCCTTGAAATATTCACCCGTAAACAAAGCAACCGGCAGCGAAAAAGGAATACACATGATCAATGCCAAGGCAGTGGTCAGCAAAGTACCCGTAATGAACGGAAGCGCTCCGTAGCTTTCTTTACCTGCCGTAGTCACCCAATCATCAGAAAACACGAACTTCCAGAATCCGAACTCTTCAAACGCACCGGAAGCATCAACGGTGAGGGAGAGAATGATTCCCCCACCGATGATTGGTATAAGCACAGCAGATAAAATCAGTAAAACTTTAAATATTTTATCCTGCATAAACGACGTTTTTTATTTTAAAATCGGCTGTCCGTCGTAAGTAACGGTCTTCAGATTTTGCAGACTCAGTTCTACTGCTTTCTTAGGCAGCGGAGCATAGTGTACCGTAGCCGTTTTCTGCTGAACGCTGTCAGACAGCATATACTGCATCAGCTCTACAGTAGCCTTTGCCTGATTCATGCTGCGGTCGCCATAATGCTGTTCCTGATATACCAGCAGCCAGGTGAAGCAACTGATAGGATATGCGCCTTCCGCATCTGCATCAGTAATCGAGCAGCGAGTATCCTGAGGGATGTCGCCGGCAGCGGCAGAAATGCTTTCAGTGGACGGAGTGATCAGCTCGCCGCGTTTGTTCATCACGCTTGCATAAGGAATCTTCTGAGCAAAAGCATATTCAGAACCGATGTAGCCGAACGAATACGGAGTCTGAGCGATGATTCCCGCAACGCCCGGGTTGCCTTTGGCTGCCTGGCCTACAGGAAAGTCAACGGTCTTGCCTGCTCCGTAAGTGTTCTTCCAGTTTTCACTCACCTTCGACAGATAGTCAGTAAAGATGAAAGTAGTGCCGCTGCCGTCCGAACGGTAAGCTACGATAATGTCTTTGGCAGGAAGCTTCACCTCCGGATTCAGTTCAACCAGACGGGCATCGTTCCATTTTGTGATCTTGCCTGCATAAATATCAGCAATAACGTCACCCGAGAGGTTCAGTTTCACCACATCAGGCAAATTGTAAGCCAGCACAACAGCTCCCATACAAGTCGGGATATGCACAACCGGCTTCATATCTTTCATTTCCTCATCTGTCAGGAACGCATCGCTTCCGGCGAAATCAACGATTTCATCTTTCAGATTACGCACGCCACCGCCGCTGCCGATGCCTCCGTAAGAAACTTTGTTTCCGGTTGCAACATCGTAGCCTTCGAATGACATGTTGTAAAAAGGAAGAGGGAAAGTTGCTCCTGCTCCGCTTAACTCTACTGATTCACCGGCTTTCTGTCCGCCACATGCAGCGAATGACAATGCCATTGCGCCCGCAATTAAAGGTAAATAAAACTTTTTCATTTGTTTATAAAATTAGAAACTGTTAGTCATCAATCATGTATCTCACTTCATGCATCAGAGTGCGAATGACGCATTCAGGTAAAAATAGCCCGACTTATCCACTCCATCGGCCTTGGGCGACCATATGCGGAAATTAGGAGCGAGCTTGATGTATTTCCCGAGCTTGAACTCTGCGCCCAGAATGCCGGCCATACCGTCGGAAGCATTGTTCCAGTCGTGCTTCGAATCGAGATAGTCCCAACGTCCGAACATTCCGATATTTTTGTTGAACTGCACCGAAGCGTAGGCGGACACACCGCTCTGGTCCTGGCCCTTCACGTTCTTTGCATTCGACTGCCAGTTGTATTCGGCAGCCACGGAAAACCTGGAGTTTTTGTATCCTACAAACGCGGCTACATTGGTTATGCCCTCCAAATTATCTTCGGGAGCCTCGTTGAACGAACCGTAGGCACGGATTACAAAGCCCTTGACCGGTGTTACGGTTACGCCTGCACCGTATTGCAGACCGTCTTTCACCTGCACTTTCTTATAGCCTTCCCCGTTGGTCAGAATCACATCGGCCGACACGACATCATTAAACTTATAAGCCGCCGAAACCGCCAGATCGGCACTGCTGCCGAACTTGTATTCGTCCTGAAACGACTTCATCACATAGCGTTTCCCCCAAAAGTCTTCCTGAAGCTTGAACTGAGTCGTACTGATCAAGCCGGCATTCAATGTCCATTTCCCGCTTTTCCAGCTGATCATTGCATTCTTGACATAGCCTATGCGCTGATAGTCCCCCACATCATCCGACTGCCCAAAGTCCATCACCGCCTTCAGCTGCAATCCGTGAGGCAGATTATACTGATAGCCGATATAGGCACGGTCCAGATCAAAGCCTCTGTCATCGTTCACATTTCCGAAACCCGTGTGAAAGTCCGAAAAGATAGTAATTATAGCCGAGCCTTTCTTCTGGTCATCCTTGGACTGCACCTCATTGTTTTCAGCCAGCACAGGAACCGACAGCAGGCATCCGACCATCCCCATTATTATCAATTTCATTACATTCATAAGAAAAACAATTAATTCTCTGACCTTAATTTTTATGCCGCAAAGGTCGGGAATAGATGTTACAAACATGTTTCAACCTTTTAAAGATAGCGTAACATTGTATTACATTTCTGTTACAAAGCCATCAGAAAGCCCTCCAGACGCAAATGCCCCTTATCCTGCGTGGCAGAAATCCGCCATGTCGGGATTAAGGGGCAGCGTTCAGAACCGGAAATAGCCAGTCCGGCCTGCATACATATCAGTTGATTTCTAAAGTGACAATCGATTTGGCCGGGAGCTTCACCACAATGCCTTTTTTCGTTATCCTTGCTCCATTGAAGCTTTTCAGCGCAACGGCATCCGGCTTGTCGAACGTGTTGCAATCGCCGATATGCCCGGAGGTGAGAATGCATCCGCTCACCGACTTTCCGCTGATGCCGTCAAGCTTTACGGTCACTTCCTGTCCGTTTTCCAGATCCACATTCGACAAAGACACATGAATCTTTCCAGCCTTGTCGCGTGACGCTGTGGCACTGATCATCGGAAGAATGCGGTTGTCACGCACAATTCTGCGCTCGCACTGCAAGTCAAGAGGCAGATAAACGGCATCCTGATGCACGTTGTACATCTTAAAGACATAATAGGTGGGAGTCAGCACCATCTTGTCGCCCTTAGTCAGAATCATGGAATGCAGCACATTTGCAATCTGGGCGATATTGGTCATCTTCACGCGGTCGGTATATTTATGAAAAATATCGAGCGTCAGCGAAGCCACGAAAGCATCGCGCATCGTATTCTGCTGAAACAGATGGCCCGGCACCGTACCCGGCTCTTCATCCCACCATGTCCCCCACTCGTCTACCATCAGCGCGATCTGTTTTTTCGGATCATATCTGTCCATGATTGCCATGTGGCGTTTCAGCACATCTTCAATCTCGCGGCATTTCCCCAGCGTCCAATAATAATCGTCGTCCGTAAAGCGGGTTGCAGAACCTTTGCTTCCGGTCCATCCCGCCACCGTATAATAATGTAAGGAAACCCCGTCCATGCGGTGGCCGATATTCTTCATCAGCACCTCCGTCCAGTTATAGTCGTAATCGCTGGCACCGCTGGCTATTTTAAACAGCACGTTTCCGTTGTAGTTGCGGCAATAAGTGGAATAACGGCGGTAAAGGTCGGCATAATATTCGGGACGCATGCTTCCCCCGCACCCCCAGCTTTCGTTGCCAACGCCGAAATACTTCACCTTCCACGGCTTTTCGCGCCCGTTTTTCCGCCGCAGGTCAGCCATCGGGCTTCCCGATTCAGAAGTCATGTATTCCACCCATTTCGCCATTTCCTCAACGGTGCCGCTCCCCACATTGCCGCTGATATAAGGCTCGCAGCCCAGCATTTCACAGAGATTGAGAAACTCGTGCGTTCCGAAACTGTTATCCTCCACAGTTCCTCCCCAGTTGTTGTTCACCATGTGCGGACGGCTCTCGCGCGGACCGATTCCGTCCATCCAGTGATATTCATCGGCAAAGCAGCCTCCCGGCCAGCGCAGCACGGGCACTTTCAGTTCCTTTATCGCATCGAACACATCCTTGCGGTAACCGTTGACGTTAGGAATCGGAGAATCCTCCCCCACCCACAATCCGCCATAGATGCAGGTGCCAAGATGTTCGGCAAACTGCCCGTAGATTTCTTTCGGTATAATCTGTTTTCCCTGTTCGGTATGAACGGTCACGGTAGTTTCCGGCTGTGCGGAAAGAGCCGCCGAAAGACACAGGGCCATGCCCAGAAGTGCATTTTTCATAATTTGAAATTTTAAGTGATGATGAATTAAAGCGTTATCTCGCCACAAAAATAAAAAAGTTTATTTATAAAACAAAGCTCCCTCCGATTTTAATTGTAAAAAACACACGTTTTGCAAGAAACAGGCAATCCAAACGTTTTCTGCCCGGAAAAACATTCCGCCTCATCCCAAAAAGTTCTGTATCTCCAGCCTCGAGATATGCATCTCCAGACTAAAGATATGCATCTCCAGGCTGGGGATATGCATCCCTAGCCTGAAGACAGAGAATGCTTCAAGGCACCTGCAACTTTCTGTCATGATTCCACTTTTTTTGTTACCTTTGTCCGGACAAAAACAAAACATGAACATGAACCGAAAAAAAGCCGCATTCGCTATAAGCGCAGCTGCACTGCTGGTAGCTCTGTGCGCAGCCGTTCCGCTCAGTATGCTGATGAATCATCCCATCCAAAGAGGCTCCGGATCTCTGCTGTACATTGACGAAGACGACACGGAAGACTCCGTTTGCACAAAGCTGGAAGAACAGTTCAGCGCAAGGAGGCTCACCGGATTCAAGCTGCTGGCTTCCGTCAAGGACTATAAAAGCCACATACACACGGGAGCATACAGGCTTTCAGCCGAAGAAACCACACTCCAGCTTTTCCGCAAGCTGAACAACGGACACCAGACCCCCGTCAGGCTGGTGGTTCCAGGCGTGCGGACCATCGGAAAAATGGCGGCAACGGTAGGCAGGCAAATCATGGCCGATTCCACCCGGATCGCATCGCTGCTGAATGACAGCGCCTATTGCGCATCGCTCGGATACAGCAAAGAAACGCTTCCGGCATTTTTCCTGCCCAACACTTACGAAGTGTACTGGGACATGACGGCGGAAGACTTTGTGAAACGCATGAAAAAAGAATATGCCCGCTTTTGGAACAGGCAGCGGAAAGACAAGGCCGAGGCAGCCGGACTTACGCCCGTTGAAGTGTGCACGCTGGCATCAATCGTTGAAGAAGAAACGGCAAACAAAAGCGAAATGCCCGTGGTGGCAGGACTCTATCTGAACCGGCTGCGCATCGGAATGCCTCTCCAGGCCGACCCTACCGTAAAGTTCGCTTTGCAAGACTTCGGGCTGCGACGCATCCTGCACAAGCATCTGGAAACGGACAGCCCGTACAATACCTATAAAATACAAGGGCTTCCGCCCGGACCAATCCGCATAGCATCTATCCATGCCATCGAAAGCGTGCTGAACTATGCGCATCACGATTACCTGTATATGTGCGCAAAGGAGGATTTCTCCGGCACACACAATTTTGCGCATACGCTCGCACAACATCAGGCCAATGCCCGCCGATACCAGCAGGCACTGAACAAAAGGAACATCCGGTAGGCAGCTTCCGCTTACCGGACGGATTTCCAGAACTGGGTGAAGCGGGAATAAGGCCCGTAACATACCAGCATATCGTTCAAAGACAACTCATAGTCTTCCGGGAACTCGTTGGCAACATTCCGCTCCACGACAGAAATGCCGAGGCAATTCAAAGCCACGTTGCCCCGGACCAGTGAAATGATTTTCAGCCCGAACTCCGTTTCAAGATTCAAGTCATTGGCATGATAGCCTTCAAGCTTCTTCGGAAGGCGGAACTTGAACACATAATTGCTTTCGTCCACTTGAAACGATTCTACCTCAGAACTCAAGTCGAGCGACTGTGCCAGCTCGCGGGCGGCATCCTGTTCCGGGGTCAGAATCCGGTCGATAGAAAAGGCTTCGAGCACGGCACGGTGCACATCGTCTACGGCGCGGGCAAAAATATGCTTCGCCTTGTTCTTCTTCAGCAAAGAAACAATGCGCACGGAAGCTCCGAAGTTATCTCCGATGGCTACAATCACGAGGTCTACGTTTTTTACAGGAAGCACAGAAAGCGCCAGATCATCCGTCGCGTCAAGCACAAACGAAGTCGCCATCTTGTCCTTCACCCGGTCAACATGCAGCTCGTCCTTATCCACTCCTACCACCTCATGCCCCAATGCAGTCAGCTCTTCAGCCAGGAGGCCTCCATAATGTCCCAAACCAATAATCAGATATTTCATAATCAGTTGATAATTATATTGTCACTCGGATATTTATAGTTCCGCTTCTTTTCCTGCCTGATCAGTCCCGTGGCCAGCGTAAAGGCTCCGACGCGCCCCACAAACATCATCAGAACAATCAGAATCTTGCCCCAGCCGCCCAGCTTCGGTGTCAGGTCAAGGCTGGAACCGACCGTGCTCAATGCCGAAATGCATTCGAACACAATGGCCAGCAAAGGAGCGTCAGGCTCAAGCATGCTCAATATGAACATTCCCGCAAAAGCGATCATCAGGTAAAGCATGATTACGGCGTTCGAACGCCGGATGGAATCATGCGAAAGTTCGCGCCTCAGTATCGTAACATGCTCCGAGCCGCGGATAACCGCCCACAGATTCAGCATAGCCACGGCAAACACATTGATTTTCACACCTCCGGCAGTTGACTGCGTGCCGCCTCCGATTACCATCAGTATCAGCATGAACAGCAGGGTCTGCACCGAAAAAGAAAGCAGAGGCACGCTGACAAAACCGGCTGTACGCGGACACGATGAGTTGAAGAAGGAGTGCACCAGCTTGTCTGCCACCGGCATGCCTGCCAAAGCCTGGTTCCACTCGATGACTGCAATGACAAGCGTTCCCACCACAAGGAGTACGGCCGTACAGACAAGCACGATCTTTGTGTTCAGGTTATACAGATGCACACGCTTGTCAAACCGGCGCGAACGTCCGAACACTTTCCACTTCCAATAGCCCAGATAGTAGGAAACCGTTTCATACAGATTCACCAGAATCGGGAAACCGATGCCGCCCAAAGCAATCAGCAGTCCCAGCGTTATATAAAGCAGGTTATGATTCTGCATGACCAGAGGATTGCTCATCCCGCCGGGCAGAATGGAGAAGCCGGCATTGCAGAATGCCGATATCGAATGGAAAGCAGAAAAAAACAGCTCTTCGTCCAGCGTCATGCCTAATGTCCCGTGAATGCTGTACCAGATTACCAGCATGCCGATGCCCTCAATGGTCAAGGTAAATCCCAATATATATAATAAGGTAGAAAGCAACGAGTTGAGCGAATTGGAACTGATCATGTCCCCCACAACCAGCTGATTGTAAATGGATGTGTTGCCCATGAAAAACATCGCGAAGAAACTGGTCAGCGTCATCAAGCCCAAGCCTCCTATCTGGATGAGCAGGATGATGATGATCTGCCCCTCGAGCGTGAAGGTAGAAGGCACATCCACTGAAACCAGACCGGTGACGCAAGTCGCGCTGGTGGCCGTAAAGAGAGCATCTATCCAGTGAATGCCGTCATACGTAGCTCTCGGAAGCAAGAGCAAGCCCGTTCCCAAAAGAATGATGACAAGAAAGCTCCCGGCAAGAATAAGCGGAGGATTTGTCCGCTTGCCCATCAGCCGGACCAGACTTCCCGAAAGCTGATAGAACGAATAGAGAAGCAGAATGGCCCCCCGGTAATAAGGACTCCGGAAAAAGGCCCATATCCAATAGACCTCCGTGCCGGATTCGGGCTGATGAAAGACAACGGGAAGAAGAGTGAGATAGAGCAAGACGCTCAGCACCCACGTCCATGGGGTAAATTTATAGGGCGAGTCGTCCTGACGGAAAACAATCTGCAAAGTCATGCTCAGCAGAAAGACAACCCACACACTCCGGTAAACCCAATGAATGATGGCACGCTCGCCTTCGGATATCCTGAAGCCGTACTCATAAACGAGCGCAGCCAGAAACGCTACCGCACATACATAAGTAATCCCAAGCATCCAGTTCACAAGCTGGTTGATGCGGGGCAGGAGCAACTTTTTGCGGTATAAAAACAATCGTTCCCAATAGTCCATACAATAACATAATGTTGACAGGCAAAAATACGCATAACTGCTGAAAAACATGTTTCCCGATGACCATTCCTGCCCTTCTTATAGTTTTTTTAACAGTATACACTTCTTTTTCTTCCGAATCTCTGCCCCTAAAAGCACAAGGAAAGGCCGGAAACTTGAGCGGCCAATTTAAGAAAGGCGGGCGGACAATTCCCGGAACTTCTCCCGCCAACTCTGACAGGCACATGTATCGGGCATTTTTTGGCACGGAAAACAAAGAAAAAAGAAGAATCAGTTGCTTGTTATCATTTATTTCCATATTTTTGACGGAAACTATAAATTTGAAAGCAAATATGGATAAAAAACAGAAAAGATTCATCCTTCAGGAAGATGAGATACCCAGATACTGGTACAACATCCAGGCCGACATGAAAAACAAGCCCATGCCGCCGCTGAACCCTGCCACCAAGCAGGCTCTCAAACCGGAAGATCTCTACCCCATCTTCGCAAAAGAGCTTTGCCACCAGGAACTGAACCAGACTGATCCGTGGATTGAAATACCGGAAACCGTACGCGATATGTACAAATACTACCGCAGTACCCCACTGGTACGGGCCTACGGACTGGAAAAGGCGCTCGGTACACCCGCGCACATTTATTTCAAGAACGAAAGCGTAAGCCCGATCGGTTCGCACAAGCTGAACTCGGCGCTGGCACAGGCCTATTACTGCAAACAGGAGGGAATAACCAACATCACCACCGAAACCGGCGCAGGACAATGGGGCGCGGCACTGTCATATGCAGCCAGAGTGTTCGGACTCGAAGCTGCCGTTTACCAGGTGAAAATCAGCTACGAACAGAAGCCTTACCGCCGGAGCATCATGCAAACGTTCGGCGCACAGGTAACTCCTTCTCCGTCCATGTCTACGCGTGCCGGAAAAGACATCCTGACCAAGTACCCGAATCACCAGGGATCGCTGGGAACTGCCATTTCTGAAGCCATCGAACTGGCACGTACCACACCGAACTGCAAATATACACTCGGCTCTGTGCTCAGCCATGTCGCCCTGCACCAGACCATCATCGGACTGGAAGCTGAAAAGCAGATGGAAATGGCCGGCGAATATCCCGACGTGATCATCGGCTGCTTCGGCGGAGGATCCAACTTCGGAGGCATCGCCTTCCCGTTCATGCGCCATACCATTCTGGAAGGCAAAAAGACACGGTATGTGGCAGCAGAGCCTGCCTCTTGCCCGAAACTGACCAGAGGAAAATTTGAATACGACTACGGCGATGAAGCAGGCTACACTCCTCTTCTCCCAATGTATACCTTGGGACACAACTTCACTCCGGCCAATATCCATGCCGGCGGCCTGCGTTACCACGGTGCAGGAGTCATCGTATCGCAACTGCTGAAAGACGGACTGATGGAAGCCGTCGACATCCAGCAGCTTGAAAGCTTTGAGAGCGGATGCCTGTTTGCACGCACGGAAGGAATCATTCCGGCACCCGAATCGTGCCACGCCATCACAGCGGCCATACAGGAAGCAAACAAATGCAAGGAAACGGGCGAAGAAAAGGTTATCCTTTTCAATCTTTCCGGCCACGGACTCATCGACATGAGCGCATACGACCAATACCTGTCGGGGAACTTAACAAACTACACACTCCCTGAAGAGGAAATCGAAAAGAGCCTGAAAGACGTTCCACAAGTTTAAAACTTTTTCCATAAAATCATAGCATCCTTATCCTTTCAGCCCCAAAAAGGAGGATAAGGATGCTTTTTTTGAACTTTTTCTTCCCAAAAAGCTTGCAGAATCAAAAATAATCCGTACCTTTGCACCCGTGATTGAAAAACGCTTCATCACAAACATAAGGATGGCCCATTCGTCTATCGGTTAGGACGCAAGATTTTCATTCTTGAAAGGG
>ERZ894203.430-NODE-430-length-36388-cov-18.098781_pt1 | contig 36388 bp, 30 predicted proteins | sample MGYA00380286_ERZ894203 | MGnify/ENA primary metagenome ERZ894203 (study PRJEB32331, sample SAMN06328484) | human gut metagenome | biome: human gut microbiome; feature: stool | host: Homo sapiens | collected 2014-02-06 ... | reverse complement strand
TTCTGCGAAATACAGAACTAAAAGCTATACTTTTTTACTTGCGAAACTTGAATATAAAATTTCAATTCTTGAAAAGATTGGAGACCAATATGAATTATCCAATCCAAGAAACAGCGTTTTACTCTATCACTTAAGAGTTCTACAGATATTGGATACAGCCATTCAGGAAGATTCTTTGGAAGTATATCACCTTGCTTTATTAAGACAAGTGCTGGAGAATATAGCTTCATTCTTGGGAATCGGACAATTTCAGTATGTCCTTCAACAAATTGGATTTACGGAAGAATCCGGAAGAATGGCCGATATAATCAACGCATTGACACATCAGAAAGTTTACTATCCGCAAGTCGGTGTGATGGTTCCAGATAATAAGCAAATTCTCATAGATGTATATAATGCACTGATGGGAAAATATCATTTCGTTTTGCATAATTAAATATTAGTATATATGACAGCAATAGAACAACATAAATTAGGAAAAGTACTTTGGGCGATAGCGGATGCATTGCGCGGATCCATGATGGCCGATGATTTCCGCGACTATATGCTCTCGTTTATCTTCTTACGCTATCTTTCGGAGCAATATGAAGAAGCTGTAAAGAAAGAGTTAGGTTCTGATTATCCAGAAACTCCTCAAGACGTTATGGATAAATTAAAAGTCAATACTCCTTTACAAATTTGGTATGAAGAGAACCCTGATGACATAGCTGAGTTCGAACGGCAAATGCGCCGTAAGGCCCATTATGTGATACTGCCCAAATACTTGTGGGGAAATATTGTAGAATTGGCCCGTACACAAGACAAGGAATTGCTCGACACGCTGGAAAAAGGATTTAAGTATATCGAGGAACAATCGTTCGACAGTTCGTTCCGTGGATTGTTTTCGGAAATCAATCTGCATTCCGACAAACTGGGCAAGACATACGAGGAAAGAAACACCATGCTCTGTAAAGTCGTTACGGAAATAGCCAAGGGCATTTCAGAGTTCTCTACCTCAACAGATTCATTGGGTGACGCTTATGAGTATCTGATTGGTGAGTTTGCGGCCAACTCAGGGCAGAAAGCCGGAGAGTTCTATACGCCTCAAATGATTTCTTCCATATTGTCCAAAATCGTATCATTGGACAGCCAAGACCCGACAACGGGAAAGAAGACCAAGATTGACCGCGTACTTGATTTCGCGTGCGGCTCAGGCTCCTTGCTGTTGAATGTGCGCCATGAAATGGGAAGGCATGGAATCGGCAAGATTTACGGACAGGAAAAGAACATTACAACCTACAACCTGGCACGGATGAATATGTTGCTGCACGGAGTAAAAGACACTGAATTTGAGATACACCATGGAGATTCTTTGCTGAATGATTGGGATATTTTGAACGAAATGAATCCTGCCAAAAAGATGCAGTTTGACGCAATCGTTGCCAATCCTCCTTTCAGTTACCGCTGGGAACCGACAGAAGAAATGGGGAAAGACTTCCGTTTCAAGAACTACGGCCTTGCGCCCAAATCAGCGGCAGATTTTGCCTTCCTCCTTCATGGCTTCCACTTCTTGCATGAGAACGGGACAATGGCTATCATCCTGCCTCATGGCGTCTTGTTCAGAGGCGGCAAGGAAGAACTGATCCGCAAAAAGCTTTTGAATGATGGCAACATTGACGCCGTCATCGGCTTGCCGTCCAATTTGTTTTATTCAACAGGTATCCCCGTCTGTATATTAGTGCTGAAGAAATGCAAGAAGAACGATGATGTACTGTTCATTAACGCTAGTGAATACTTCGAGAAAGGAAAAAGGCAGAACGCATTGCGTGATGCGGATGTAAAAAGAATTGTAGAAACGTACCAATACAGAAAAGATGTCGAACGATACTCACGTTGTGTATCCATGTGCGAAATCAAGGATAATGGCTACAATCTGAATATCTCCCGTTATGTAAGTACAGCCAAAGAAGAAGTTCCGATTGATTTGGAAGAAGTGCATAAACAGCTTGTTGATATAGACAAGAAAATAGAAGATGCCCGGAACAAACACAATGCTTTTTTAAAAGAATTGGGATTGGATTTCGTCTAAAGCTACATGAAACTGATTAAATATGAATTAATATCAAATCCGTTTCAACCTGTGTCTCAGAAATGCGCTGGTCAGAGCCAATTACAACAACTACTCGAAAGGGATATCGGCTACAACCGAATTCTTAGAATTGTTTTTCAGAAACTGACTGTTTGGAGATAAAAACGAATTGCATAACCGGGCATTGCATATCGCAGTTCTCCAAATTGCCTTAAGGACCATCCCAACGCTACACAGGCTGAGATGGCAGCTCATATTGGAAAATCTCCCCGAACAGTCAAACGCATGACTCCCTCTTTGATAGGGCGTGGATTGCTTGAACGGGAAAACGGAAAAAGAAATGGCAAATGGATTGTCAAAGATATAAATTTGAATCTCTAAAGAGTTCAAATTTTACTCAGGTTTATTTTGCGAATTGTTTTCAAGGGCATATGCCGGAAAACTGGCGTCTTAGCTCTTCAAAAAACAACCGGGCAGGTTCTGCTTTGGCAAAATTGTTGTACATTTGCTCCTGCTCATTAACATACTGTCAATAATACTGAAAGCACCATGAACACGAAACTATTTTCCGCAGGACTGCTGGCTCTTGCACTGGCCGCGGCTTCATGCACACCGGATCCGAAGAAACAGACGGCAGACGGAACGACTCCCTTTCTTCCGCCGCTGATGGGATGGAGCTCGTGGAACACGTACCGCGTGAACATCAACGAAGAACTTATCAAGAAACAGGCAGATGCCCTTGTGTCTACCGGACTGAAAGAAGCGGGCTATACTTACATCAACATTGACGACGGATTTTTCGGACATCGCGATGAAACGGGGAAGATGCATGCCCACCCGCAACGCTTTCCCAACGGAATGCGGACCGTGTCGGACTACATCCACTCGCTGGGACTACGCGCGGGAATTTACTCGGACGCAGGCAACAACACATGCGGATCCATCTACGACAATGATGCCAACGGCATAGGAGCCGGACTGTACGGACACGAGCAGCAGGACATGGAACTTTATCTGAAAGAGTGGAACTACGACTTCATAAAGATAGACTATTGCGGCGCCCAGGAACTGGGACTGGATGAGGAAAAACGCTACGAAACCATCTGCGATGCCATCCGGAATACCGGAAGAAAGGACGTGTCCATCAACATCTGCCGGTGGGCTTTCCCGTGAACATGGGCAAGAAGGCTGGCACGCTCATGGCGCATCAGTCCGGACATTTCTCCCGACTGGCGTTCCGTCAGAAACATCATCGCAAAAAACCTCTACCTTTCGGCCTATGCCGGAAACGGACACTACAACGACATGGATATGCTTGAAATAGGCCGCGGACTGTCGCCTGTGGAAGAAGAAACACACTTCGGGATGTGGTGCATCATGAGTTCTCCGCTGCTTGTCGGCTGCGACCTCACCGCCATCCCCGAAGCTTCGCTGGCATTGCTGAAGAATCCGGAACTGATAGCCCTCAACCAAGATTCCCTGGGACTTCAGGCATACGTGGCATGGCGTGAAGGCGAGGCCTATGTGCTGACCAAAGACATCAGGCAGAAGCGCGGCAAAGTGCGTGCCGTTGCCTTCTACAATGCCTCCGACAGCGCAAAGACGTTCAATGTTCCGCTGCATGCATTAGAGCTGGGAGGGCGGACCAGCGTGCGCGATGTCGTGAAGCGGACAGATTTGGGCACATTCGAGCATGTGTTTGCCTGCACAGTGCCTGCCCACGGAACGCTGGTTTGCCGCATGGAGGCCGAACGCCGCCTGGAACCGGAACGTTACGAGGCCGAACGGGCCTTTCTGCCCTGCTTCGACGATTTGGGCAAACAGCCGAAACCCGTACTGTATCTCGCTTCCCCGCAATGCTCCGGCGGGATGAAAGTATTCCGGCTGGGAGGACGGGAAGAAAACTTTGCCGAATGGCCGGAGGTATACAGCGAAAAGGGAGGACAGTCTGAAATGACAGTCAGCTACTGCTCGCCCTCTCCCCGCAAGCTGGAAGTATGGGTGAACGGCACGCTCCATGAACTTTCCAATCTCAGCTCGGGCAGTTCAGACAGCGTAGCGTCGGCAACGCTTCCGGTCACGCTCGTCCCGGGATACAATGTCGTCCGGATGGGAAACCGCTACGGATGGGCGCCGGACATCGATTGCTTCACGCTGAAGCAGGCCGTGCCGGAATAAAAATCAGCTTTCATTTGTCATTGGCAATCCGGATCTATGTGAAAAGAAACGGGAATGAGTGACAGGCACGCCCAAACAGCGTTTTTTTAGAGAAAGCCCGCTGGAACTGTGCGAAAAAATCACTATCTTTGCAACCGCAATCATGAAATGACATCACTTGTTATAAGCAGGGACGCCTCGCATAGAATGACGCATGTCATTTTCACACAGCAACAAAAGACTTTCTCTATGCACATCAAACCAATTCTAGTAATGGGGATAGCGGCCGCTTTGCTGGCTCTTTCTCCAGCGAAAGCGTATACGCAGGGGGATTCTCTCTACCTAAGTGTAGACCAGCTCTTTGAAAAAGGAATGGAGCAGAACTTGCAGCTCGCCGCCGACAGACTGAGAGAAAAAATGGCGGAAGAACGCAGAAAAACGGCACGGACCGGAAGGCTGCCCGACATAGAAATCGGACTGAACGGGGGATTCGTGGGACAGCCCGTCATCTTCGAGCGAGGACTCTCCGATCCCACCTATCCCGACTCGCCCGACTGGTCGCAGAACTATGCGGTGAACCTCACGCAGCCTCTCTACCATGGGGGAAGAATAAAGTATGCCATACGCCAAGCCGACATCGAAAGGGAGATAGCCGCCCTGCAGACTGCCACAGACCGGGCTGACATCAAACTGTCGCTGCTGAGGCAGTATCTCAACCTGTTCAGCCTGTACAAGCAGCACAGGGTGCTTTCACGCAACATCAACGAGTCGGAACGGAGGCTCAAGGACATCCGGCAGATGAAGGAAGAGGGACTGATCACCAACAACGATGTGCTGCGGAGCGAAATGCAGCTCACAAACGACCGGCTTTCTCTGCTGGAAACGGAAAACAACATCCGGCTCGCATCCCAGCAGCTCGACATCCTTTTGGGCCTTGAAGAAGACTTGCTGCTCTGCCCCGACACCGCACTGCTGGGCAAGGCTTACACGCTGGAAAGCTATGCTGACTATATCGGACAGGCTTACGCCAACGACCCGGCCATGCTGCTGAGAAAGAAACAGACCGACCTTGCACGCAACAACATCGATGCGGCACGCGCGGCACAGATGCCCCAACTGTCACTCTATGCGGCAAACACGCTGGCGCGTCCGGTATCGCGCACGCTGGCCGACATGTACAACAACGCATGGAACGTAGGACTTTCGTTTTCATATCCCCTGTCGGCCCTCTACCGGAACAGGCACAGGGTGAACGAAGCCCGGCGGCAGGCCGAACTGTACCGCAATGCCGAAGAACAGCAGAAGCAGCAGATACGCGTAACCGTGCGCAACGCCTACCTGAAACACAGCGAAGCGCTGGCACGGGTTGACGCCCTCAAGCTGTCGGTGAAGCAGGCGGAAGAGAACTACCGCATCATGCGCAACCGATACCTGAACCAGCTTGCCATACTTACCGACCTGCTCGATGCGGACAACCTCCGCCTGAACGCCGAACTGCAACTCACCACGGCACGCACGCAAGTAGTCTACACGTATTACGAACTTCTGCGCGCTGCCGGAAAATTAAAATAGCCACAACAAACAAAAGGAACACCACTATGAGCTCAATCGAAATGAAATACAAGCGGCTGAAAAGACGCAAACGACGCAATATCATCCTGAACACGGTATGTATGCTGATAGCCAGCTCCGGACTGCTCTGGACAGTCAACTATTTCTGGCGGTATATCAGCTACGAAATTACAAACGACGCTTTCGTCGACCAGTACATCTCGCCGGTAAATATCCGTGTGTCAGGATACATCCAGGACGTGCGCTTCCGCGAACACCAGTTCGTGCGCAAAGGCGACACGCTGGTGGTGATCGACAACCGCGAATACCTCATCAGACAGAAAGAGGCAGAGGCAGCCCTGATGGACGCGCAAGGTTCGAAGGGAGTGCTCCGCTCAAACATCGAAACATCCGAAACACGCATCGGAGAACAGAACGCCACGCTGGAAGAAGCGAAGGCCCGGCTCTGGAAAGCCGAGCAGGACTTTCACCGCTACGAACGCCTGCTAGAGGAAGAATCTGTGCCCGAACAGCAATACGACCAGGCCAAGGCCGACTACGATGCCGCACGGGCGCGCTACAACGCCCTCGTCAAACAGAAAGATGCCGCACGCTCGCAGTATGCTGAAACGAACAAGCGGAAAGTGAACGTCAAGGCGGCCATCCTGCGCGCCGAAGCCGCACTGGACCTTGCCAACCTGAATCTTTCATACACGGTGGTCACGGCTCCCTACGACGGCTACATGGGGCGGCGGACGCTGGAACCCGGGCAGTATGTTTCGGCCGGACAGACACTCTCCTACCTCGTCCGCCAGTCAGACAAATGGATCACCGCCAACTACCGCGAAACACAGATAGCCAACATCTACATCGGACAGCCCGTAAGAATCAAAGTAGACGGAGTGCCGGGCAAAGTGTTTCACGGCCACGTCACGGCAATCTCCGAAGCAACCGGCTCGAAATATTCGCTGGTTCCCACCGACAACTCGGCAGGAAACTTCGTGAAGGTGCAGCAGCGGATCCCCGTGCGCATCGACCTGGACAATGTGACGGCAGAAGACATGAAGCAGCTCCGCGCCGGAATGATGGTAGAAACTGAAGCGCTGAAGAGATGATGACGGCCCAGCAACTAGACATACCGGTTCGCCGGTGGGTGCCCGACTGGGTGGCTGTAGGCCTGGTGTTCTTTATCATCCTTCCCGTCACCATGCTGAACGGAACATACACGGGAAGCATGGTAGAAGTGTCGAACACGCTCGGAGCCTACACCGAAGACATCACCATCGGCTATTATGCGGCATCGGCAGGAATGGCCATCGCCTATCCCATCGTGCCCAAGGTGCTGAACTCCTTTTCAAGCAAGTCCCTGCTGCTGGTCGACCTCACCCTCCAGTTCCTTCTGAGCTGGATCTGCGCACGTTCCGCCAACACCGAACTGCTCATCACCTTCAGTTTCGTCATCGGCTTCCTGAAAGGTTTTCTCATGCTGTGGCTCATCCGCCGCATCAAGTTCATCTTCAGCCCCGGCGACGTGCGAAGCGAGTTCTATGCCTACTTTTATCCGCTGGTCTTCAGCGGGGGACAGCTTTCGATGATTGTCACGGCTCTTCTGGCTTATCATTATGACTGGAAGTACATGTACTACTTCATGATGATGATGCTCATTCTGGCCATTCTGTTCGTCATCATCCTGCTCCGCCACGACCGCCCGTCAAAAGGAGTGCCGCTCAAGGAACTCCACCTGCGCGAAATGGTCATCATCTCCACAGGACTGCTGATGCTGATCTATGTCATCACCTACGGAAAAATATCCGACTGGATGGCATCGCCCAAGATCTGCGTCTACATCGTGATCGCCCCGCTGCTCGTCGCGCTTTTCCTCTGGGAGCAGTTCAACTCTCCGAAACCTTACGTCAGTCTGAAGCCCATGTTCCAGTGGAAAGCCATTCTGGGTTATTTCTACATGATACTGGTCATGTTCTTCAGCACATCCACCACGCTGTTGAGCAACTACATGACCAGCATACTGCGCGTAGACAATGTGCACAACTACACACTGTACATCTATCTGCTTCCCGGCTATCTGCTGGGAGCCTTCATCTGCTTCTGGTGGTTCAGATGGCAGCGCTGGCGTTTCCGTTTCCTCATTGCCGGAGGGATGGCATGCTTCGTGGTCTTCTTCGGAATGCTCTACTTCACCATCTCGCCCGACAGCACCTACGAGCAGCTGTTTGTTCCCCTTTTCTTCCGGGGGCTGGGCATGATGGTGCTGCTCATCGCCTTCGGACTGTTTGTTGTTGAAGACCTCAACCCGAAACTGCTTATCTACAACGCCTTTTTTCTGATTACATTCCGCGCCGTGCTTGCCCCGGTAATGGCTTCCGCCTTCTACAGCAACATGCTGTACCGGCTCCAGCAGAAATACATGGTGCAGCTCTCAGAAAACATGACGATGGTCGACACCCTCGCAGCCTCGCGCTATACGTCCGCTCTCGGAAACAACCTTGCGCAGGGACACGGCATCGACGAGGCGATGCAGCTGGCAACCAACAGCCTTTACAGCGTGCTGCAAGAGCAAAGCATGCTGCTCGCACTGAAACACATGCTGGGCTGGATGTTTGTCGTGACACTCGTCATCGCCGTCATTTCACGTTTCGTGCCGTTCCACAAGACCGTCCGGGTGCCAGTGGTGCGCATGGGAGAAGACATGGTGTGACAACGAACGCACTGCTCCTCTGCCTGTCTTTCTGAAACAAAAGCAGAGGAGCAGACATGGCTGAAAGGTTAAAGATAACAAAAAAAATGCCGCCAATACCTCGCAGACAGCCTCTGGCAGCGGATGCAAGAAAAAGAATCGGAAACAGTTTTGTTTCTTAACAAAAAAACAGTATCTTAGTATATTAAAAATCCAAGAATATGGACATGCGCATCTTTCAAGTTAAAACAAACAAAGCGCTTCCAGCTATGGGAAGTATACTTATCGCTTCCCCATTATTGTCTGATTATCACTTTGCCCGTACGGTTATTCTGATGGTTACTCATAATGAAGAAGGAAGTATGGGGATTGTGATGAACCAAATGTTTCACCACGATATTACACTGAACGAACTTATTCCGGGATTGGACTCGGTTCCGGGGATTCCAGTATTCAAGGGGGGGCCTATCGGCAGGGACACCATCTTTTTCATTCATACGATCAATGCGCTCGAAGGCGCGCTGAAACTCAACAATGAACTTTACCTGAACGGCAACTTCGGAGAACTGAAACAGTATATCCTTCAAGGCAATCCGGTAGAAGGCCATATCCGCTTTTTTGCAGGGTATGCAGGATGGAGCAACGGACAGCTGCAGAGAGAAATACAGGAAAACAGCTGGATGGTGGGGAAAAGCCACAGCGACCAGCTGCTTGACTATCATAATGCGAAACTATGGAATGACAGCATGAACGGTCTGGGACAGAAATACAGTCTTTGGGCTAAATACCCTATATACCCGTCATTCAACTAATCCGTTCCCCGAATTGATTTTCTGAAAAAGAACGGCATCCTGAAACTTGCTCCCGGTCTTTACCCAATCTTTCAGCACTGCAACCTCCGCATAGCCTGCCGACCGGAAAAGAGCGAGTGAAGGCGTGTTCTGCCGCGGCACATAGGCATACAACTGATGAATGCCCAGCAGGCCGAAGCAGTGCCGCTCAAGCATCTCCAGCGCCTCACGGGCGACTCCCTGTCTGCGCATGTCTTCCCGCACCACAAGGCCCACTTCCGCACGGCTGTGCCTCGGATCGAAACTGCAAAGGTCGATGATTCCTGCCACACCTGCCGTTTCGTGCTGGATCATCAGGCGCAGCTGGCGGTCGATGTAAATGTCGTTCTGCACCTCTGCAAGATACCGTTTCATCTGATAGCGCGAGTAAGGGCCGGTGGCAGTTCCTACCTCCCACAGTTTCTCGTCATTTTCAATGGAGAGCAGCACATCCAGATCTTCCGGCTCAGGAGCACGCAGGCGGATTCTTTTCTCAGTTTTCATGGCCTTCTATATTTGACGTGTCGTTTTTCTGCAAGTCAAGCTCTTCCACCATGCGCCTGTACCCCGGAACACAGAAAAGAGAAGCCAGCATCACCATGCCGGCGCAAAGAAGTCCGGTCGTATTCATGGTCGTGTAATAAGCGGTCATGTTAAAGAGCGACGGCACGACAAGCATCGCCATCCTTACCTCGCTCCAGCGGCGGTAACTTGTCAGCGCTTCGGAGATTGAAAGCTTCCTGACATACTTTACCAGCGACAGATGGAACATGCGGAGCGAAAGAGGAATCATGCACAAGGCAAGAAGTATTCCCGAAGCCTGCATGATATAATCCATCTGCGCATCCCCCACAAAAGCTCCTTGAGGCAGCGTGTCGGTTTCATACAACACGACCAGCGCAACATTCAGCACCCAGAACAGGGCATACTCCGCTTTCAGCAGGCAGAGCAGTTTCTTTATTTTTTCTTCCATTCCCAATAAAATTTACATTGTTCCGGTAAATGCGGTACGGTTCAAAATCGAACGTCCCAAAGTAACCTCATCCGTATATTCCAATTCATCGCCCACAGAGATGCCGCGCGCAATGACGCTCAGCTTCACGTCCAGACCGCTCAGCTTGCGAAAGATATAGAAGTTGGTCGTATCGCCTTCCATGGTAGAGCTGAGCGCGAAAATCACTTCCCTGACGCCGCCTTCCCTGACACGTCCCACCAGACTGTCGATCTCCAGATCCGAAGGGCCCACTCCGTCCATCGGCGAGATGACTCCTCCCAGCACATGGTACAGTCCCTTATACTGCTGGGTGTTCTCGATTGCCATCACGTCGCGTATATTCTCGACCACACACACGGTAGACGCATCACGCAAAGGATTGGAGCAGATGCCGCATACTTCCGTATCGGATATGTTATGGCAGATCTTACAGTATTTCACTTCATGTTTCAGCGTGGTCATGGCATTGCTGAACGCTTCTACGGCAGACGTGTCTTGCTTGAGCAGATGCAGCACCAGGCGCATGGCTGTTTTCCGGCCTATTCCGGGAAGTTTTGCAAACTCTCCCACCGCTTTCTCGAGCAAGGCCGACGGATATTGTTGGTTCATATATCGTTTCTCCAGTTTCTGTTTTTCTCTGAGGCGCAAAAATACGAAAAATATCATAAAGAAGGCGCATAAATCGCGGAATTACGCGGACTGGTGAAAATCCGCGGCATCCGCCAATTATGCGCCTCCGCAAAAGGGTGTATCAAAACAGAATCCGGCTGCCAAACAGAAATCCTCCGCTTTGCCGCCAATGACAAAATGGAAGTTTATTTGTGTTTTGACACACACTCACTCCATCAGAACCTGATGTATTCCATCGACTTGCTTACCAGGATTCCATCAACCGGCTTCAGGTCGAACTTCAAGTCACGTTTGGCTTTCAACCGGATGACAAAAAGCGTACTGTCACCCTCCAGAGTCTTCTGGTTGCCTACGTTGACAAAAGTCGGATAAAGAGCCTTCACGCCATTGGTGTGCAGGCGGTCGTTTGTCAGATTGTGCATAGCCTGCACGCCGACCGGATCAATGCCCGCAAACTCATAAGCCTCCGCATCATAAGGCAACGCAAAGCTGAGAGCGTTGACAGCCCGCAAGCCATGTCCCTTCACTTCGATCTCCACAGTTTCACCTTTGGCATACATTGCCTTCGACGCCTTGAATGTGATCTTTCCTCCCAAGGTATCAGCCGAAGCTACTTCCGCACCTCCATCCAGCCGGGTGGCTACGGCAGAGATGTCGTAAGCGTCTATCAAATCGTTGCAATTCAAATCACCGTTGCTGATATAGCCTTCAAAATCAGCATCGCCTTTTCTCAATCCCGTATAATTGGTATACGAAGTCAAGTCGTTCTCATCAATCAGACGGTCATTGTTGATGTCCCCCGGCAAGTAGCTTTCCGTTCCGGGAACCTTAAATACATAAAGTTCTTTGCCCGAACCGAAATTGCCCACAGCTTCGGTAACATGCAGTCTGATATAGCGTGCCTTGGGTTCTCCTTCAAACGAGAACACTTTCACCTCACTGTCGCGTTTCCATTCAAAAGTTCCGGCTTCCGTCCAGTTCTCCTTATCCATGCTGTAAGCGACACTACCTTTCAGCAGCGTACCGTTTCCGGCATTGTCACGCGGCACATACTGCAGCTTGTCGAGCCTGTTGACCGAGTTCAGGTCTGCAATCAGATCAAACGGTACAGCCTTCTCATTATATGCAGTGTGCCACAGTTCTCCTTCCTTGAGGTCAAACAGACGGCGCAGCGAGCGTCCCTGATTCTTCGCTGAAGTCCAGCCGGTGATGCCACGCACGGCAAACTCCAACGGATCCGACTTGGTGGAAGCGCTGAAAGTCGCCCAGTCCGAACAGCCTCCCTTATTTACGGCACGTATGCTGAACGAATAATCTGTTTCAGCCTTCAAGTCCTCAAACAGCAGTTCCGTGTCGCGGATCGTACTGTAGTTCATTCCTTCAAAGGCGATTTCATAATAGTCGGCATTATCCACCCTGTTCCAGGTCGGTTTCAAGGTATAGGCGGTAATGTTCTCGTCCGTAACCTGAGGCTTGGGAACGGCCAACGCTCCTTCTGTCACGCAAAGGCGGTCGGCAGGAGCAAAAGCAAATCCGTCCACATTCACAACCGTTTCGGTTGAAGTGATGTCGGCGGAAGCCAGTTTCACCCGCAACTGCGGATTCTTTGTGACAACCTCCCGTGCAAAGTCACTTCCCGGCGTAGCAAAATTATTGAGATTGGGGCTGGCGTCATAATAGAACACGTTCTCTCCTTTCAGGAAATCTTCCATTGAAGCAGCTTCCGCCAGTTTCACATTCTTCCTTCCCATTGTGGCAGACACCTTCTTGGGACGTTGCGTCACATTGATGCGCAGTTCCGTTGCCTTGTCCTTCACGAAACCGTTGAAAGTCCCTTCGGCGGGATGAATGGTAACCGTTGCCCTGCCCTTTCCGTTTACGTCAGATTCTATATATGTAGTGACATACTCGCCGCGCTTATAGGCTTCGGTTGTACCGTCGTCATCATATTCTCTGAACGCACTGTGTCCGTCGGGATACAGTTCATAGATCCGCAGCGTCTTGTCAACCTCATTCACATTGTTGCTGGGATTAGCCAGCGGAATAATGGCACCTGCCTTGACAAACACCGGCAGCTTCCACAGCGGCGAGTCATAATTATTGATAATGCGTCCGCCCTGATACATGTCGCCGTTGAAATAGTCGATCCACTTGCCTTCGGGCAGATAGATTCCGTTGCGGATATCATTTCCCTCTTCGTCGGCACGGGTGCTTTGATAAACCGGAGCCACCAGGAAGTAAGGGCCGAACAAATACTGATATTGTGTGGACTTGCCCCACGTGTAAGCATTCGGATACTCCAGGAACATGGCGCGCATCATAGGCAGTCCGTCCACAGCCTCGCGGGCAATGCTGTATGTATAAGGCAGCAGTTCAGACTTCATCTTCAGATACCAGCGGTTGATGGATGTAGCAGGCTCGCCCAGCGCATGAGGATATTTCTCGTTGGCACCCCATCCGTCCATGTTGAGCTGCATCGGCGTAAAAGTCTTCCACTGGAAGTCACGGATGTTCACCACAGCATTCTTTCCGCCGAAGATGCCGTCCATATCCGACGTGATGTTTGGATTTCCCGACAGCCCCGATCCGATATAGGTAGGGATATGGAAGCGGATATACTCCCAGTTTCCGCCGGTCTGGTCGCCCGACCAGATTCCGGCATAACGCTGTGTTCCGGCCCATCCGTCCAGGCTGATGATGAAAGGACGGCTGTCATTGCCGTAATAGGTCATGATACCTGCCACATCAGCCACTCCGTTCAATCCAAAAGAATAGCCGGCTCCAACCCAAGCCACATCGGTCTTGAGCACACGCACTCCGGCATCGCGGACCTCCTTCACGATGTCACGCTGCAGCAGAGCCTCCACTCCGGCCTTCGGGTGCAAGTCCGACTGAGTCCACAAGCCGATTTCCACCCCATTCTTATGCGCGTAATCGGTCAGACTCTTCAAATTCTGCACGTTTCCGTCGAGCGTGCCCGTCTGGCCATAGCCAGCCCCGTAGCCGTCATTGGGAAGCAGCCAGCCCAAAGGCATATCATGCGCCTTATACCGGTCGATGACAGCACGCGCCGAGAACTGATAATTCTGCTTTTCGCCGTTGAGCGACTCTTTTATTCCTCCGTTGTCCTTCTGGCTTTCCTTATAACGCTTGCCGTCTTCAAAAAGGATGCCTTTCTCGTCTTCCTTCCAATAGTCACGGTTATAGGCATTGAGATGGCCTTCATAAAAGCCGAATTTGGGAAGCAGCACCGGATGTCCGGTCAACTGGTAGTAATCGTTCAACAGGCCGACCGTCGTTTCGTCCACCATCACGAAGACATCCAGGTAATCGGTGTCATGGCTCAGCAGCACCTGACCGGGATTAGACTGTCCGAAATCATACTCACCTTTCGCAAAAGTGTGCCACAGGATGCCGTAGCCTCCCGTTGACCAGTAGAAAGGATTGGGCGAAGCCACTCCTCCATCCGTCCAACTGTTCTGGTTCTCGATGGAAATAGATTTTCCCTTATGCGAGAAGCGTCCGTTCTGCACGCCTCCGCCGTAAAAGTATTCATCAGGCTGTTCCTTCAATGTCATCACAGTCTTTCCTTTCGGGAAAGCCACCGGAGCCGACTCCTGCAGCACCACGGTTCCGCGCGTCCGGTCGGTGACACTCATCAGTGCGGACGACTTGTCGAACTTCACTTCCAGCCGTTCGGTAGAGATTACCACTGCCTGCCCGCTGTCTGTCACTTTCAGCTCCCCTGCAACCGAAGCAGCCGGTTCCCCCTTACATACTCCGCGCGGATCATCCACCAGTATCTGCGCTTCAGGATCAGCCTTCGGGTCGCGCAAGATGCCTCCCGACGGATCCACGAACAAGCGGAAAATATTTTTGCCATAAAAATCCAGCGTCGCATGCTGCCCGTTGGAGAAATAAACCTCCACCGCAGTGGGATTGATCTGTACGGCACCTGTCACACGAATGTCCCCCTGCGCAGCCACCACCGCACCTGTATCCGGCAGCACGGCGAAAGCCTGCGCACCGGTACATGTCAGAGTTACCGACAAGATTAATGCAGACGGAAAAGCCTGCCATCTCCGGTAAAATAAAGTTGTTTTCATCTGTCTTTTAAAATAAGGTTATAATCAGGCGCAAACATACTGAAAAATTTATGTATTCTATCCCCAAAGCACTAAAAACCTTATGGAATGATAAATTACTTTGTGAGTATTTAAGGAGTTTTCGTATCTTTGCGTATCTTTGTCTAATTACAGATTACGACACATGAACGGAACATTCATTTTAATCACCATAGCGGTCTATTTCGGACTGCTTCTTCTTGTGGCACGCATCACGGCCAGACACCATACAGACAACGACGCATTTTTCAGCGGAAACCACCAGTCGCCCTGGTATATCGTTTCTTTCGGAATGATCGGAGCCTCCCTTTCGGGAGTGACCTTCGTATCAGTGCCGGGAATGGTCGGAAGCATCGACATGACCTATATGCAGACCTGCTTCGGATTCTTCTTCGGCTATCTGATCATCGCCCACGTGCTGCTTCCGCTTTACTACAGGCTCAACCTGACCTCGATATACACCTATCTGGGAAAACGTTTCGGGAACCATGCCTACAAGACCGGAGCCTCGTTCTTCCTGCTCTCAAAAATGCTGGGAGCCGCTGCCCGGCTTTACCTGGTGTGCGTCATTCTCCAACATTTTGTGTTCGACGCATACGATATTCCCTTTTCGGCAACCGTAATCGGAACTGTGGTGCTCATCTGGCTGTATACCCGGAAAAGCGGGATACGCACCATTGTATGGACCGACAGTTTCCAGACGCTCTGCCTGCTGCTGGCGCTGGGACTGATTCTGTATCAAGTGGCTTCATTGCTGGACCTTGACGCAGCAGGAGTCATCAAAGCCGTATCAGAGAACGAACACAGCCGCATTTTCGTGTTCGACGACTGGCATTCAAAACAAAACTTCTTCAAGCAGTTCTTCAGCGGAATCTTCATCACGATTGTCATGACCGGGCTCGACCAGGACATGATGCAGAAAAACCTTTCGTGCCGCAACCTGAAAGAAGCGCAAAAAAACATGTACTGCTACGGCTTCTCGTTCGTGCCGGTAAACCTGCTGTTCCTCACGTTAGGCGTGCTGCTGCTCATCGCTTCAACCCAGCTTCACCTGACGCTTCCCGCCAAAGGCGATGACATCCTCCCCTTTTTCGCCGCCGGGGGCTATTTAGGCTATCCGGTTCTCGTGCTTTTCGCCATCGGCATCATCGCAGCCGCCTTTTCGAGCGCTGACTCCGCGCTTGCCGCATTGACAACCAGCTTCTGCATCGATATCCTGGGCATTGAACGCTATTCCGAACAGAAGGCTCAGAAAGTAAGGAAATATGCGCATCTGCTGGTTTCGGCCGTGTTTGTCGGCTGCATTCTCGTGATCGAAGCTATCGGAAGCCGGAATGTGATCGACACGATCTACGTGCTTGCATCCTACACATACGGTCCGCTGCTCGGTCTGTTTGCTTTCGGCCTGTTCACCCGGCGCGGCGTGCGCGACCGTTTCATTCCATACATCGCCATCGCATCTCCGGTCATCTGCTACCTGACCGACCACATGGTTGCAGCGGCCACCGGATATCAGTTCGGCTACGAAATGCTGATGCTGAACGGTCTGCTCACTTTCTGCGGACTGGCGGCACTGAGCCGGAAACGGATACCCGACAAATAATAATCATTAATCGCCGGCTGCTCATGCCCCGACTAATCAATAAAATGATTATCTTTGCAAAATGATTTTTTAACCCCAAAAACGACTTCAATCATGAAAATAACCAGCGCTGAATTTGTAATTAGCAACTCGCGGGTAGACATGTGTCCCCAAACCGGCCTGCCCGAATACGCCTTCATCGGACGTTCAAACGTCGGGAAATCCAGCCTGATTAATATGCTGACCAACCACTCCAAACTGGCTATGACTTCGTCAACGCCCGGAAAGACACTGCTTGTCAACCATTTCCTCATCAACAAGGAATGGTATCTCGTAGACCTTCCGGGATACGGCTATGCGCAGAGAGGAAAGGTGATGATGGAGAAAATCAAGAAGCTCATCGAATCCTACGTGCTGGAACGCGAGGAGATGACATGCCTGTTCGTGCTGATAGACAGCCGACTGGAACCGCAGAAGATCGACTTGGCCTTCATCGAATGGCTGGGAGAAAACGGAGTGCCGTTTGCCATTGTCTTCACCAAGGCCGACAAGCTGAACGGATCAAAACTCAAGGCAAATGTCAATGCCTTTCTGGAAAAGCTGAAAGAGCAATGGGAAGAACTTCCTCCCTACTTCATCTCTTCATCGGAAAAGAAAACCGGACGCGATGAAATCCTCAACTACATCGAAGAGATAAACAAATCGCTGAAGGCTCAATAAACATACGGACAGCCGGATCCAGCACAAACAGCCGGAAGCATACGGCAAAACAGGATGAAGGCGTGCCTGAACAAAGCCTTCATCCTGTTTCGTCTATGGGGCCTAGGGATTCTCTATTTCGCTGAGTTCCAGCCACCGCATGCTTTTTTCATCCAGCTCGTCATTGAGCAAAGGCAGACGCTTCGACTTTTCCGTCAGTTCATCCACGCCCAGCGTGCCGCTGCAAAGCGCATCTTCAATGGCCTTCTTTTCGGCCTCCAGCTCCGCTATTTCCTTTTCCAGCTGCTCGAACTCCCTCTTTTCCTTGAACGTCATGCGGCGGCGGGTATCCTGGCGCACATATTTCACCTTTTCTTCCTTGGGCTTTTCGGCCGCCTTGTCATGCTCGGCCTTGGCCTCTTTCCATTCGCGGTAGTCCGAATAATTCCCCGGAAAGTCGCGGATGTCGCCTTGCCCGTTAAACACCAGCAGGTGGTCCACCACCTTGTCCATGAAATAACGGTCGTGGCTCACCACAATCACGCACCCCTTAAAGTTCTGAAGGTATTCTTCCAGCACCTGAAGCGTAACGATGTCAAGGTCGTTAGTCGGTTCGTCGAGCACCAGAAAGTTCGGGTTCCTCATCAGCACCGTGCAAAGATAAAGCCTGCGCTTCTCCCCTCCGCTCAGCTTATAGACATAGCTGTGCTGGGTTTCGGGCGTAAAAAGGAAGTGCTGCAGAAACTGCGAGGCGGTCAGACGCTTTCCGTTTCCCAGCTCGATCACCTCGGCAATGTCCGTAACCACATCAATCACCTTCATCTGCTCGTCAAATTTCAGCCCGTCCTGCGAATAATAGCCGAACCGCACCGTTTCTCCGATTTCCAGCTTTCCGCTGTCCGGCTTCTCGATGCCCATCAGAATCTTGATGAAAGTAGACTTTCCTGTGCCGTTGTTTCCCACAATGCCCATTTTCTCATAGCGCGAGAATATATACGAGAAGTCGTCAAGAATCTTCAGATCGCCGAAACTCTTGCACAGATGCTCCGCCTCAAAAATCTTCGATCCGATATACGAAGCCTTTACGTCGAGCTTTACGCTTGCATCATACGTCCGCTGCCTAGCCACCTTCTCCAGGTCATAAAACGCCTCTTCCCGATAGCGCGCCTTGTGTCCGCGCGCCTGAGGCATCCTGCGCATCCATTCCAGCTCCGTCCGGTAAAGATTGTTTGCCCGGGCAATTTCAGCATTCGTCGCGTCAATCCGTTCCTGACGCTTCTCCAGGTAATAGCTGTAATTTCCCTTATAGCCATAAATCTGGCGGTTGTCTATTTCGATGATTTCACTGCACACCCGGTCGAGGAAGTAGCGGTCGTGCGTCACCATAAGCAAAGTCACGCTGTTCCGCCCGAGATACTCCTCCAGCCACTCCACCATGTCCAGATCAAGATGGTTGGTAGGTTCGTCCAGAATCAGAAAGTCGGGTTCGGTGATCAGCACGTTGGCCAGCGCCACCCGCTTGAGCTGTCCGCCTGAGAGAAACTTCACCTTCTGGCTGAAGTCGTGAATCTTCAGTTGCGAAAGAATCTGCTTGGCCTTTCTTTCATAGTCCCAAGCCTTTTCCTGCTCCATTTGCGCCAGCAGCCTGTCGAGTCCGGGATTTCCGGGAGTTTCCATACATTTCTCATATTCCCTGATCAGATCGACCACGGCATTCCCGTGATAGAAGCAGGCTTCGATGACCGACAGATCCTCCGGGTAGTGCGGACTCTGCTCCAGATAGCCCACGCGAATGTCGTTCCGGTACGTGATCCTCCCTTCATCATATCCCTCTCTTCCGGCCAGGATGTTCAGCAGCGTCGTTTTTCCCGAACCGTTCTTGGCAATCAGTCCCACGCGCTGCCCCTGAGCGATGCCGAACGAAATCTTCTCGAACAAAAGCAGTTCGCCAAACGACTTGGTAAGGTCTTCTACTTGTAGATACGCAACCATAAGCCACTTATTTAGCTGGAGATGTCGAACCGTCGCACTCTTCCAGAGCCGCTTCCACCTCAGACTGGATATGCTCATATTCGGCTGCCAGATCGCAGCGGCCGCCGTCCTTCACCTTGTTCCACACCAAAAGCGTCGGATACACCATCACGTCCGTGCCTCCAAAACGCAGAGCGGGAATCTCTTTTTTCCCGTCGATGACTGTCACCCAGTCCATTCCGTCCATCTCATTCACCAGGATAGTGCCGAAAGCAATGCCGAAGCTTTCCCAAGCCTGGCGCTGCCCTTTGCCGAAACGTCCGCTGTCCATCACTTTCTGAATGTTCGCCACATCACCTTTCGTGTCAGTGAAATCCTTGGTGAGCTGTTTCTTGATTGTCGACACAGCCCAGTCGTATGCCTCATTGATCAGGCTGATTTCCATCACGCGCACAGGAATCACCTCCTTCCACGGCCTGTCGCCACGGTTGCGTATTTCCAGCGAAGCGATGATTTTCTCGGCCGGCTTGGGACTTTCTCCTTTAGGAACGACAAACGAACATTCCACGCACACCGCCCCCCGGCCGGTAACCCAAATGTGCGAAGTATACCAGGCTCCGTTTTCCTGAAAGCTCTCAGTAGAATAGGCGCACGTCCGTCCGCCTATCTCCACCCGCCGGGAGCCGCGCACATTCTTCAGTTCGTAGTCAACCGATTCCTTCGCATAACCAAGGTTCTGCCCCTCATAGGCCGAAATGCGGAAGTTTCCGTCCCACTTGTCCGGATTATAAAACAAGAAGCTGTCTTCCGTATCTTCAAACTCACGCCAGCTGTCAGGATATTGCAATGAAAACCATGAGCCGGGAGATATATATTTTCTCATCGTAACAATTATTATAGTAAAACAGTACTGATTTGCGGAAATGACAAATGTCTTTTCGCTCCGTCATTTCACAGGAAGCACTTCAATCCAATAGTCATCGGGATCGTTGATGAAATAAAGTCCCATCGCCTCGTTTTCAAAGCACACGCAGCCCATTTCCTTATGAAACCTGCGGGCTTCGTCGTAGTCACCCTCCACGCGCAGACACAGATGACTCTCGTTTTCCCCCAGCTCATAGGGCTGGTCATGGTCGCGCAGCCAGGTCAGCTCCAGCATAAAGCCGGTCTGCCCGTCCCCCATATAGACCAGAACAAACGAACCGTCTGCGGCTTCCTTGCGGTTTATTTCATGCAGTCCCAAAGCCTTTTCGTAAAAGGCGATGCTCCTTTCAAGATCGGTCACATTGATATTGAAATGGTCAAATCTTCCTTTAATCTTCATAAGTCATTTAATTTTAGTTTCACATTCTTGTTGCCAGAACACTTCGCTCTGCCCTCTCCGCGCAAGTTCGACGAACCTCGCTCCGTTTGCCCGGGCAACCGGAGCAAATGCCGCCGCCTTCGCATAAGCCTCATCAAAGTGCATCGGCACAAAGATAGCTGTTTTTATCCGTTCCACAAACTGGCGCGGGCCGCGCATGTATTCTTTTCCCAGCCGGGGGTCTACGGGAAACATTGCCAGGTCTACCCTTCCGGCATATTCCGCCAACGTTTCCAGTTCGCGCAGGAAATCATTCTCATAGCCCCTCCACTCGCTTTCTTCGCACTCATCCATCCAGTGCCAGTTGTTGAGATCTCCGGCATGAAAGATGGTCTTCCCTTCCGCTTCCAGCAAAAAGGAAACCCCGATGTCCGTCGATCCGAAAGCCCTCACTTCAATCAGTCCGTCCGCATACACGTCCCCCTCTTCCATCCACACCGCATCACCCTCAGGCACGGAGCAATGGCCGAGAATATCTTTGGAGAACACGAAAACAAGGTCGGGACGAACCTTCTTCCACTCAAGCACCTGCGGATTGAAGTGATCGGAATGAGAATGGCTCGACAGCACGTAAAACCGTCCCGGACGCTTGAGGAGGCTTTCGTGCACCGCCCCTTCCGTTCCGGACACCGTATCTTCAAAATAATCGAACACCACGGTAAAGCCTTCGCCCGCCAGGGCAAAGCCGCTGTGATAAAGATAAGTCAATTCCATAACAATACAGTTTTATTAAAAAATCCGCAAACAACGGATTGCCCGCGAAATTCTTTATTTCCAGGCTGGAGATATAAATCTCCACCTTAAAGATATATATCCCCAGGTTGAATATCTGCATCTTCAGCCTGAAGACAGACTTTTCAACGCGCCAGAACCTTCTTCCGGAAGTAAACCTTCCGCCAGCCTGCACAGCTCCCCCCTTCTGCCCCCGACCGAACATCTGCCAGCCACCGCCTGTCATTTTCCGACAGGCTGGATGAGCGCGCGCGTAGCCTTGTCGATCTCAAGAAACATATAGTTCACCTTTCCCGAATGAATCTGCTCGCGGTTTTCGTTGTAGATGCGGGTAGCATACTCCTTCGACTTTTCGAACATCAGCCTCGAAATGCTTTCCTGCGACTTTCCGGCCATTGTGGAATCAAGCTTCTCCTCCGGGAAGAAGTCGTCCAGATTCACATCGCCTATCATCGACGTTTCGAGAAAATGGATGTTGGTGTGCGAGCGGTCGGTATAATAGCCCACAAACATGTGCCCGGGCACACGGATCAAAATCGGGTTGATGTTGACGGCTTTCAGCAGCGAGGCAAAAAGCGCGCTTCCGTCCACGCAATTGATCTGGGCCGACTCGAACGCATCGTCGAACGTCCGCACACGCTGTGTGAACACCACATTCGACGACAGGCTGGTATTGCTTATGGAGCTATACTTGAAGCCTCTTTTCTGAAGCACGTACCAAAGCGCGTATACCTGCTTGTCCACTACCTTCGGATCTTTGCTCTGGTATCCCCAGAAACGGTTCACGATCCGCGAATCGAGAGCCTCGCGCAATATCTGGCTGATGTTCGGATTGTCCTCGTTCACGTAGGCCGCAAAGAAGTCGCCCGTATCGTGAAACTTCATCCTGCTGTCCATATACCCCAGCAGACATTCGTTGATGCTGCGCATGGAAAAGGTGTGGACATTGCCGCTGAGCTTCCTTCCGTTCAGCTCCGCCTGGACAGCCACGCTTACCGGCATGGCCTGCTCATTGTCGAGCAACGCCTTGTAGTCCCAGATGATATCCGGAAAGACAAGATACTCACAGTCTGCCTTCGGGAGAATGAACTCCGACACCGAACGGGAGAAGAAAGGCGTTTCCGCCACCTCCACCCGGAGCTTGCTGTTGGCATGCGTGCTCTTTACACGTACCGCTATGCACGACTTGGGGGTGCCGAGGTAATTGCTGTCGGCAGGGACAACCAGATTGGCGTCAGTAGTAGCCGTCGAAAGAATCGTCACAGGGAATATATTGCCTCCCAGTTCATTCGTAATTTCTATCCTTGAAGAAAACGGCTCATATCTGTATATATATAAGGTAGAGCCAAGCACAATCAGAACGATCAGCGCATAGGTAGCCAATTTCCATCTGTTCTCGTCAGGCGGGAACAACCGGTTCAGTTTCATCATTTTTATTTTGTCATTCATGTAAATCAGAAATACGTTAAAAAACGGGGACGTGCCGCAACAGGACAGGCTCCGCATCCGTGCGGCAGCATGTCAGACCCTCTTCCGGCACACCCCCATCTCCATCGTCCGCATCAGGACGTCAGACGCCCCCGGCAAAAGCCGCCGGAATGCTTCACTTTACGGCAATGCATTCGATTTCCACCATCACATCCTTCGGGAGGGACTTTACGGCCACAGCCGAACGCGCAGGAAAATCCTTGTCGAAATATCCGGCATAAACCTCGTTCATGTCCGCAAACAGCGACATGTCTTTCAGAAACACCGTTGTCTTGACAATGTTTTCCACCGTCAGCCCCGCTTCCGCAAGCACCGACTTGATGTTCTCGAACACCTGGGCGGTCTGCTCCTTCACCCCGCCGTCAACCACATTTCCCGTAGCCGGATTTACCGGTATCTGTCCCGAAAGGAACACCATGCCATCCGTTTCAACAGCCTGGCTGTAGGGGCCTATAGCCGCCGGAGCATTCTTCGTAAAAATCACTTTTTTCATACATTTCTGACTTTAAATCTTTTTTCATGTGCTAAATTAGCGTTTTTCCGCCAATCTGAGGTCCATCCGGATAAAAAATATCAGCTTTTGTTTGTCGGTAAAATAAAAATAGCTACTTTTGCCTTAGAAAAGCATAAGCGAGACTGTGGACACACACTTGTGCGTATTCTCTCTTATAATTTCAATCAACCAAAAAATAACAATCATTTTTATAATTATGTGACGTGTGAAAAACGGAAAGAGCATCCCGTTGCAGGCATTTCATGATGTCTGCCGATAACCAAACACATCAAAAAATCATTTCTAACTATTTATGTATAACATTATTCAATTAAACGACAAAGACTTGTCCGAGTTGCAACAGATTGCCAAAGAGTTGGGTCTGACAAAAACCGAATCACTCCGCAAGGAAGAGCTGGTTTACCGGATCTTGGACGAGCAGGCGATTGTCGGAGCTACAAAGAAGGTAGCAGCAGAAGAAAAGAAAGAAGGACAACCGCGGAAACGCTCGCGCATCAGTGTCAAAAAAGAAGGGAACAAAGTATATACCGCAACAAAAGACAAGGCACAGCGGGTAGAAACGACTCCGCCGCCGGCACTTCCGGCACCGGCACCTCTTTTCAAAGACATGCCCGCAAACGAAGAGCCGGCTGCCGCAACAGCAGAGAAAGCACCCGCAGCCAAGCCTGAAAGCACGGAAAAGGAAGCGGAAGAAAAACCGAAAGCAAAAAGAGGAAGAAAGCCGGGATCGAAAAACAAATCGACAATAGCCAAAGAAAAAGAAGCGGAACCGGCCGAAACGCCAGCCGAAATGCAGGAACAGGCAAAGGATGCCGCACCGCAGCCGGAAAACGATAACATGAAGCTGCTTCCGCTCAATACGGAAAGCTCCGAAGACTTTATTCCAATCGAAGACCTCCCGTCTGAAAATTTCGAAATACCCACAGAACTGCTCGGAAAGTTCGAAGCGACAAAGGTGGAAGCGCCGACCATACAGAAAGAACAGAAACAAAAGTTTCAACGCCAGCAGCAGCGCCAGAACAACCGGAACAACCGCACGCGCCAGAACAACAACCATAACAATACACAAGGCGGACAAAACATGCCGGAAACCCAGGCATCCGCACAGACAGTGCAGCAGCCTGCACGCCCCGTTGAAAAGCCATACGACTTTGACGACATACTGAAAGGAACGGGCGTTCTTGAAATCATGCCTGACGGCTACGGATTCCTCCGCTCGTCGGACTACAACTATCTTTCATCTCCCGATGACATCTATGTTTCCCAGTCGCAGATCAAGCTGCTCGGCCTGAAGACAGGCGATGTGGTAGAAGGAACCATACGCCCGCCGAAAGAAGGCGAAAAGTATTTCCCGCTGGTGAAAGTGTCAAAAATAAACGGACTCGACCCTTCGCTCGTACGCGACCGGATTCCGTTCGACCATCTGACTCCGCTCTTCCCGGAAGAAAAGTTCCAACTCTGCAAGGGCTATAACGACAACCTGTCGGTCCGCATCGTAGACTTGTTCACTCCCATCGGAAAAGGCCAGCGCGCACTGATCGTGGCACAGCCGAAAACCGGTAAAACAATCCTGATGAAGGACATAGCCAACGCCATCGCAGCAAACCATCCGGAAGTATACATGATTATGCTGCTGATTGACGAACGTCCGGAGGAAGTGACAGACATGGCCCGCAGCGTCAAGGCGGAAGTCATCGCGTCTACTTTCGACGAACCGGCCGAACGCCACGTAAAGATTGCGGGCATCGTACTGGAGAAGGCGAAAAGAATGGTAGAGTGCGGACATGACGTGGTCATCTTCCTCGACTCCATCACCCGACTGGCACGTGCATACAACACCGTATCTCCGGCTTCCGGAAAAGTCCTGTCCGGAGGTGTAGACGCCAACGCCCTGCACAAGCCGAAACGCTTCTTCGGAGCGGCGCGCAACATCGAAGGCGGAGGCTCGCTGACCATCATCGCCACAGCGCTGATCGACACGGGATCGAAAATGGACGAAGTGATCTTCGAAGAATTCAAGGGAACGGGAAACATGGAGCTTCAGCTCGACCGCACACTGAGCAACAAGCGCATCTTCCCGGCAGTCAACCTGGTGGCATCAAGCACCCGCCGCGACGACCTGCTGCTTGACAAGACCACGCTCGACCGCATGTGGATTCTGCGCCGGTACATCGCCGACATGAATTCGATTGAAGCGATGACGCTGGTAAAAGATAAAATGGAAAAGACAAAGGACAACGATGAGTTCCTGATGAGCATGAACTCTTGATGCCGGAGTCCGGAAAAAAGGAATGAGGGCGTGCCACGGTCAGGAAATCCTGCCACAGCACGCCCTCATTCTTGTTTCAGCCGAATCCGCCAACCGCCGTCAGAACGGAAGGTCGTCTTTCTCGTCTGTCGCAGCAAAGTCTGCCGGCGGAACCGGAGCCGCATTTACGGGAGGGAACGACGGATCGGGCACAGAAGCCTGCTGCATCGGATTCACACGGTCAACTCTCCACGCGCGGATGCTGTTGAACCAGCGGCCCTGCCATTCACGGGCATCAACGTCGAAAAACACGTTCAGTTCTTCACCCACCTGGATATTGAACTGGTTTATCTTGTCCTCTCCGAAAACGTCAAAACACATGCGACGCGGATACTGGTCATGAGTTTCAATTACATACTCCTGTACTTTCCACGGATTTCCCGTTTTAGAAACACCGCCTCTAGGCTCAAGAACGGCGATTACTCTTCCTGCTAATTCCATATTTCTTCATTTAAATTCGGCAACGAAATTAGTCTTTTCTGAAGAAGTATACTAATTTTTCAGAAGTTTTTTATGTGCCATACGCAATCTTTTCGTAACTTTGGCAGACAGTATCAACATGAATAAAAAGAATTTCAACTAAAGACAAAACATAGAAGTTACCATGAATTTTATCGTATCAAGCACCGCCATGTTCGGTCATCTGCAGGCTATAAGCCGAGTTATCAATTCAAAGAACTCACTCCCTATCCTAGACTGTTTCCTCATCAAGCTTACTGACGGAACACTGTCGATGACGGCATCTGACAACGATACAGTCTTGTCAACGTCGATCGAAACGGACCAGTACGAGGGAGAAGGCTGCTTTGCCGTATCTTCGAAGACATTGCTCGATGCCCTGAAGGAAATACCCGAACAGCCGCTCACATTTGACATAAATCTCGACAACCTTGAAATAACCGTATATTATCAGAACGGAAAATATTCACTGGTGGGGCAAGATGCCGACGAATACCCGCAAACGCCTGTGCTGGGAGATAATGCCACACAGGTTACGATAAACTCGGCAGTCCTTCTGAACGGCGTGAACCGCTGCACGTTCGCAACAGGCGACGACGAGCTGAGGCCGGTGATGAACGGCGTATACTTTGACATCACAGCCGCCGACATCACGCTGGTTGCAACCGACGGACAGAAGCTGGTGCGCAACAAGACTTCCCTGGCACACGGGAATGCGAACGCATCGTTCATCCTGCCCAAAAAGCCGGCTACTCTGCTCAAGAACCTGCTTCCGAAAGAAGACGGAGATGTGCGCATCGAGTTCAACGACCGGAACGCTTCGTTCACGCTGGAAGACTACCAGATGACTTGCCGCCTGATTGAAGGACGCTATCCGAACTATAATTCGGTTATTCCGCAGCACAACCCGAATTGCGCCACAATAGACCGCCTGACACTGTTCGGAGCACTGAAGCGCGTTGCCGTGTTTTCCTCACAGTCGGTCAGCCTGGTCAAACTGAGCCTTTCGATGAACGCGCTCAAGATATCCGCACAGGACATCGACTTCTCCACGGCGGCTGAAGAAACCGTAACCTGCCTTTACGACGGAGCGCAAATGAGCATCGGGTTCAAATCGTCATTCCTGATTGACATTCTGAACAACATTTCCTCGCAGAACGTAATCATGGAACTTGCCGACCCGTCAAGAGCCGGAGTCATCGTTCCGGAAGAACAGAACGAAAACGAAGACTTGCTCATGCTGCTGATGCCCATGATGTTGAACGACTAGACTATAACCTATCCAAGCAATGAAACTGAATCTGAAAAATCCGCTCGTCTTTTTCGATCTGGAAACGACGGGCACAAACATAAATACCGACCGTATTGTAGAAATCTGCTACCTGAAAGTGTTCCCTAACGGAAATGAGGTGTCCAAATCCATGCGGATCAATCCCGAAATGCACATTCCGGAAGCTTCAACCGCCATCCACGGCATTCATGACGAGGACGTGGCCGACTGCCCGACATTCAAACAGGTAGCAAAGGAAATAGCCAAGGATATTGAAGGAGCCGACATCGCCGGGTTCAACTCAAACCGGTTTGATGTGCCGGTGCTGGTGGAAGAGTTTCTCCGCGCAGGCATAGACATCGACCTGACCAAAAGGAAATTCATCGACGTGCAGGTCATTTATCACAAGCTGGAACAGCGCACGCTTTCGGCTGCCTACAAATTCTACTGCGGAAAGAATCTGGAAGACGCACATACCGCCGAAGCTGACACAAAAGCTACATACGAAGTGCTGAAAGCGCAGCTCGACCGCTATCCCGACGTACTCCAGAATGACGTAAACTTCCTTTCGGAATATTCCAGCTTCACCCGCAACGCCGACTTTGCCGGACGCATCATCTATGATGACAAAGGAGTGGAAGTGTTCAATTTCGGAAAATACAAAGGCATGTCCGTTGCCGAAGTATTGAAACGCGACATGGGATATTACGGATGGATCATGAATGGCGACTTTACATTGAACACGAAGAACGTGCTGACAAAAATCCGCCTCCGCGAATCAGGAATGATAAAATAAATATTGTCACCGAATGGATACACTGAGAGGAAAGAAAATAGTATTGGGCATCACGGGAAGCATCGCCGCATACAAGGCGGCGGTGCTTGCGCGGATGCTGATCAAAAAAGGGGCAGAGGTGCAAATCGTCATCACGCCTGCCGGCAAGGAGTTCATCACTCCCATCACGCTGTCGGCACTGACCAGCAAACCCGTAATCAGCGAATTTTTCTCGCAGAGGGACGGCACGTGGCACAGCCATGTGGATCTGGGACTGTGGGCTGACGCCATGCTGATTGCTCCGGCCACGGCTTCGACGATAGGAAAGATGGCTCACGGCATAGCCGATAACATGCTGGTCACCACCTACCTGTCGATGAAAGCGCCGGTTTTCGTCGCTCCGGCCATGGATCTGGATATGTTCGCACATCCTTCAACCCGACACAACCTTGACATTCTCCGCTCTTACGGAAACCATATCATCGAACCGGCTTCCGGAGAGCTGGCCAGCCACCTTGTAGGAAAGGGACGGATGGAAGAACCGGAAAAAATAACTGAAACGCTGGAGCGTTTCTTTGCGGAGAAAGGACAGCTTGCCGGCAAAAAAATCCTGATTACCGCAGGACCGACTTATGAAAAGATCGATCCGGTGCGTTTCATCGGCAATTACTCGTCGGGAAAAATGGGATACGCCCTGGCTGAAGCATGTGCCGGACGGGGAGCCGAAGTGACATTGGTCAGCGGCCCCGTGAGTCTGCAAACGCATCATCCGAATATACGGCGGATAGATGTGGAGAATGCCGCACAGATGTACGAAGAAGCTGCAAAGGCTTATGCGAATGCCGATGCGGGAATCTTGTGCGCCGCAGTTGCAGACTTTACGCCCGAAACGACATCCAAAGTCAAGATCAAACGGGAAAAGGATGACCTGATGCTCCGTCTGAAACCGACCCGGGACATTGCCGCCGCTTTGGGAAAACAGAAGAAAAGCAGCCAGATACTGGTCGGATTCGCACTCGAAACCAATGACGAGATACAACACGCGAAGGACAAGCTGGACCGCAAGAACTTTGACTTCATCGTACTGAACTCGCTGAACGACAAAGGGGCGGGCTTTCGCGTGGACACCAACAAGATTTCCATAATCGACCGGCAGGGGCTTGTTGCCTATCCGCTGAAGAACAAGAAGGAAGTTGCCGAAGATATAATCGACAAGCTGGCCGGCCTGCTCATCTGAGATTATTATGCTACAGTCTTTATACATACAGAATTATGCGCTGATAGACAGACTCGACATCGGTTTTGGCCCCGGCTTTTCCGTCATAACCGGAGAAACCGGAGCCGGAAAATCGATCATACTCGGTGCTATCGGACTGCTGCTTGGACAACGTGCCGATGTGAAATCAATAAAGAAAGGCACGTCGAAATGTGTTGTAGAAGCAAAATTCCATATCGCGAACTACGGGCTGAAACCGTTTTTCGAGGAAAACGACCTGGAGTTTGATCCGGAAGAGTGCATCATACGCAGGGAAATGACGGCTAACGGAAAAAGCCGGGCGTTCATCAACGACACCCCTGCTTCACTGGCACAAATGAAGGTGCTGGGAGAAAAACTGATTGACGTACACAGCCAGCATCAGAACCTGCTGCTCAACAAGGAGGGCTTTCAGTTGAATATACTGGACATCCTGGCTCAGGACGATAAAGAAACGGCAGCCTACCGGCAGGTATACAATGAATACAGAACGGTGTGCCGCGAACTGGACGATTTCATAGCACAGGCAGAAAAAAGCCGGCAGGACGAAGACTATATCCGCTTCCAACTGGAACAGCTCAACGAAGCAGACCTGAAAGAAGGAGAACAGACGGCGCTGGAACAGGAAGCGGATACGCTGAGCCATGCAGAAGACATCAAATCGGGACTCTACAAAGCCCAGCAGCTCATTGACGGGGAGGAAGGAGGCACGCTGCCGCTTGCCAAAGAATGTATGCAGACTTTACAGAACATTTCAGAAGTGTATGCTCCTGCAAAAGAATGGACAGAACGGCTGAATTCCTGCTACATCGAACTAAAGGATCTTTCGCATGAAATCTCAGGAGCTGAGGAAGAAATTGAGTTCAATCCTTCGCGGCTGGACTATGTGAACGAGCGGCTTAACCTGATTTATTCACTGCAGCAGAAGCATCATGCAAAGACGGTAGAAGAACTGATTGCCGTGCAGGAAGACTATCAGAACCAGCTCAACGCCATCACATCGTTTGACGACAGGATCGCGGAACTGAACCGGAAAAAAGAAGAGCTTTACAGCAAAGTGCTCGAACAGGCAAAGGTGCTCACTTCGCTTCGCACTGCTTCGGCAAAGCACATCGAAGAGCAGATGAAATCGCTGCTCATCCCGCTGGGAATGCCGAACGTGCGTTTCGCCGTAAAGCTCGAACAGCGGAAAGAGCCCGACAGCAAGGGCATGGACACGGTTACTTTCCTGTTTTCCGCCAACAAGAACGGCACGCTGCAGAATGTGGCATCCATCGCCTCGGGAGGAGAAATCGCCCGGGTCATGCTTTCACTCAAGGCCATGATAGCAGGAGCCGTAAAGCTGCCGACCATCATCTTCGACGAAATTGATACGGGAGTTTCCGGATCGATAGCGGAGAAAATGGCGCTCATCATGCAGGATATGGGAAAGCAGAACAGGCAGGTCATCAGCATCACTCACCTTCCGCAGATCGCCGCACGAGGAAACGCGCATTATAAGGTATACAAAAAAGATACGGAAACCGGAACAAACAGCTACATCCGGCAACTAACCGATGAAGAACGGGTGCAGGAAATCGCCCACATGCTGAGCGGAACCACTCTGACAGACGCAGCCGTGCAGAATGCACGCGCTTTGCTGGAATTTGAAAACAAATGAAATGAAAGATATGATTGAAAAGAACGAAATGATATTCGGTGCCAGAGCTGTCATCGAAGCGATACAGGCCGGAAAGGAAATAGACAAGATTCTGGTCAAAAAGGATATTCAAAGCGAACTTTCGCGGGAACTGTTCGCCGCATTGAAAAATACGGCCGTGCCCGTACAGCGAGTTCCGGTAGAACGGTTGAACCGGATTACACGGAAGAACCACCAGGGAGTGATTGCATTTATCTCGCCCATCGTTTACCAGCGGACAGAAGATCTGGTGCCTTTCCTTTTTGAGCAGGGAAAGAATCCGTTTTTTCTGATGCTCGACGGCGTGACGGATGTCCGCAATTTCGGTGCCATAGCCCGCACCTGCGAATGTGCAGGGGTAGACGCTGTAATCATCCCTTCGAAAAACAGCGTAAGTGTCAACGCGGATGCAATAAAAACGTCTGCCGGAGCACTCCATACGCTTCCGGTATGCCGGGAGAACAGCCTGACAAGCACGATCAAGTTTCTGAAGGAAAGCGGATTCCAGATCATAGCCGCCACGGAAAAAGGGGATTACGACTATACGAAAGCAAACTACCAGAACCCGGTATGCATCATAATGGGTGCGGAAGATACGGGAGTTTCCTACGACAACCTGGCTCTTTGCGACGAATGGGTCAAGATACCTTTATATGGAAAAATCGAATCGCTGAACGTGTCGGTGGCTGCCGGAGTCCTGATTTATGAAGCCGTCAAGCAACGGCATATTGAAGCATAATACAAATATGGAGAACAACAATATGAAGAAAGCAATACTTTTACTGGCTTGCGGGATAGCCGTTCAGAGCGGAATGGCTCAGGAACTTCCCAAATGGGCCGACAAAGCCCGGAAAGCTGTCTTTTCAGTCATCACATACGACAAGGACAACAAAATACTGAATACCGGAAACGGTTTCTACATCAACGCAAACGGAACGGCTGTTTCCGATTACAGCCTGTTCAAAGGAGCCGAACGGGCCGTGGTCGTAACAGCCGACGGAAAAGAACTGCCTGTCACGTATATCCTGGGAGCTGACGAGATGTATGATGTGGTGAAGTTCCAGACCGAAGTGGACAAGAAGATTTATCCCCTGGAACCGGCAACGGCACCGGGCAGCATGGGCCAGACCGTTTTCCTGCTTCCCTACTCCACACAAAAGGACATCAAGGCGCAAACAGGCACTGTCACCAAAGTGGATACCATCGGAAAGCAGTCTTTTTACTACACATTAAACATGAAGACGGGCGACAAGACCGTAAGCTGCCCGGTAATGAACGGAGAAGGACAGGTGCTGGGACTTATCCAGAAAAATGTTGACGAAAAGAGCGACGCAAGCTTTGCCATCGGAATCAACTATGCTAAAGCTCTGGAAATAAATGCGCTGTCAATAAACGACTATTCGCTCAAGTCGATCGGCATCCGAAAGGGACTGCCGGAAGACGAATCGCAAGCATTGGTCTTCCTGTATATGGCTTCATCAAGCCTGAAGGGCAACGAATATCAGGAACTGCTCAACGAGTTTATCACAAAATACCCGGAAAACAGCGAAGGGTATTCAAGACGGGCCATACTGTATATCAGCAAAGGCGACGAGGAGCATCTCAAACTGGCAGACGAAGACCTGAAAAAGATGCTTGAAGTATCTGAAGACAAGGCAGAGGGACATTACAACATCGCCAAGCAGATTTATAATTATGTCATTTCGCTCAACGGGAAACAGCCTTACGGCGACTGGACGCTTGACCGCGCATTGGAGGAAATCAACGCCGCACTTGACAAAGACAACCAGGGACTGTATTACCAGCTTCAGGGCGACATATTCTTTGCCCAGCAGAAATATCCGGAGGCTTTTGCCAGCTATGATGCCGTCAACCATTCCACACTGGCTTCTGCCGCTTCTTTCTACTCGGCCGCAAAGACGAAGGAACTGATTGAAGGAGCCAGCAAGAAAGAAGCCATCGCGCTGATGGACAGTGCTGTGGCACGGTTCATCATGCCTTACGGCAAGGATGCTGCCCCTTATCTCTATGAACGCGGAAGGATGAAAGCCGAGGACGGACAGTTCCGCGAAGCCGTAAAAGACTATAATGCTTTTTCGGATGCGATGATGGGACAAGTATCGGCAGAGTTCTACGTCATCCGCGAACAGGCTGAAATGCAGTGCCGCATGTACCAGCAGGCCATCAACGACATCAACAAGGCTATCGAAATGGAACCGGGAAACGAAAGCTACTGGGTGGAGAAAGGAAGTGTGCACCTGCGTGTAAACCAGCCGGAAGAAGCAGTCAAAGCTCTTACAAGAGCTACGGAACTCAACCCCAAGAACGCGGCAGCCTACCGGATGATGGGATATGCACAAATCCAGCAGAAAAAGAAAAAGGAAGGCATGGCCAACCTGGAAAAAGCGAAAGAACTGGGAGATACCGTGGCTTCAGGACTTATCGAAAAATATAAATAAACGTTATCATGAACAACCGCATCTGTCACCTTTTCGGAATCAAGCGCCCCATCATTCAAGGCGGAATGGTGTGGTGCAGCGGATGGCGTCTGGCATCTGCCGTGAGCAACGCGGGCGGACTGGGACTGATAGGAGCCGGTTCCATGCACCCTGAAACCTTGCAGGAACATATACGCAAGTGCAAGGCGGCAACCGACAAGCCTTTCGGAGTAAACGTTCCGCTCATGTATCCTGAAATCGACAAAATCATGGACATCATTGCCAGTGAAGGCGTGAAGATTGTCTTCACTTCGGCAGGCAATCCTGCAAAATGGACCGACACGCTGCACAGCGCAGGAATAAAGGTGGCGCACGTCGTTTCGTCAACACGCTTCGCTGCCAAATGTGAAGAAGCAGGAGTAGATGCCATCGTGGCAGAAGGATTTGAAGCCGGAGGACATAACGGAAGGGAAGAAACAACCACCTTCTGCCTGATACCTGCCGTAAAGCGAATATGCACGGTGCCTCTGATCGCTGCAGGAGGCATCGTTACCGGCGAAGGCATACTGGCCGCGCAGATACTGGGAGCAGACGGCGTACAAATGGGCACACGGTTCGCACTCACGCGGGAAAGTTCCGCACACTTCTCATTCAAGGACAGATGCCTGCAACTGAATGAGGGAGATACCATCCTGACACTGAAACAGCTCTCGCCCACCCGGCTCGTAAAGAACGACTTCTACAAACAGGTGGAGGAAGCCGAGAAAAGAGGAGCCTCAACAGATGAAATGCGCGACCTGCTTGGAAAAGGACGGGCAAAAAAAGGCATCTTCGAAGGCGACATCTTTGAAGGGCTGATTGAAATCGGGCAGGCTGCCTCGATGCTGAAGCAACTTCAGACTGTTGACGAAGTGATGAAAGAGCTGGCCGAAGAATATGAGGAAGCGCTCAACCGAATAAGGACAGCAAGGCGACAATGACAAGCGGCCAAAGGCTGTGTCAGGACCAGCCTTATCCGTCACCCCGGACACTGTTGAAGGATTTCGCAAACATAAGCTGATTTATCCACCACAGGACCGGCAAGAAATAAAATAAGGGGGTGCACTTTACCATTTTAATGCACCCCCTCTTAATTGTTTTCAAGGATATTTTTCCGATTTCATGACTAGTAAAACCGGGAAAACAGACCGGATACAAACGCAAAAGAACCTAATAGAATTTTACCTTGTTAGAAAATTTAAACAGCCTCTTATTTTCATTGACGTGACGAGATAAAATTTTAATGTTTCCCATCATCTTTTCAAGCGGAATAAGAGCCTGTCGTTTAAATTTTGCTCTGCCTCGGTTTGAGAATTGTTTTCGAGGATGTTTTTCTGTTTCTACGAAGATGATAGCGGGGAAACAGACCGGAAACAAAATCAAAAATGGACGGATAAAAAACTTTTTCGGAAAATGAAATAAGGGGGTGACTGCACCCCCTATTTTTATTGACGCTATGTTTCCCACCATCCGTTCCGGCAGCCGGAACAAGCTTATTTCAGCAGCTCAGCCAGCTTAGCTTCGATGTCTTCTCCGCGCAAGTCACGGGCCACGATGGTCCCGTCCTGAGCAATCAGCACCGTAGCAGGAATGGAGCGCACGCCATACAGACCGGCAGCTTCGTTTTTCCATCCTTTCAGGTCCGACATCTGAGGCCAGGTAATCTTCAGATCGGCAATCCCCTTCTTCCAGCTTTCCAGATTGCTGTCGAGCGAAACGCCGACCACCTCAAAGCCTTTCGCCTTGTATTTGGCATATGCAGCCACAACGTTCGGCATCTCTCTGCGGCACGGACCGCACCAGCTTGCCCAGAAGTCAACAAGCGTATACTTGTTTTTCGTCACATAGTCGGAGAGCTTCACCTGTTTTCCTTCGGGCGTATCAAGAGCGAAATCAGTATACTTCTGCCCCTCCGAAGTCTTGACACGCACATCAACGTATTCCTTCAGGCGCACAAGCGAAGGCTTTGAAGCCAATGGTGCCGGCACTTTCTCCAGCAGCGGCTGCACGTCGGCCACCTCGAATCCCATGCCGAACATACCCAAAAGTTCTGCACCGGCAGCCTTGTCTACATTTTCCGAAAGCATCTGAAGGATCCGTCCGGTACCTTCTGCCTCTTTCCCGTCGAGAACTTTCATCAGCGAATCCTGCTGTGCCGCGGTCAGCGTAGAATCAGTGGTTGCCTTCTTGTAAATGCTTTCCATCTCATCATTAATCCGCTTATACTCGTCCATGAATCCCTGCATCACATCATTGTTGGCCGTACCGGACACGCGGCTCTCCTGTGCGCTCATGTTCACCGTAACGGTTCCCGGTTCAACAAAAATCATGGCGGCCATGTGGCTGTCTCCGTTCGAATAGGTAACATAACGCAAGGCTGCAACCGAATCGGGCACTCCCTTAAATTCAAATGCACCGCCCTTCACCACGGTTGAATCGAGCGCTTCAAATCCGTTTTCCGTTCTGTTCTGCAAATAGACCATATCTCCGTCGCTTGCACCTTCTGCCGTACCCTTGATGGTATATCCGGCCTTCTCCTGACATGCCGCCAGTGCCATGACACCTGCAGCGGCAAACCAAACCATTTTTTTCATGAATTTTTATTTGCTTTTAATTATGCAGGCAAAGATAATCGTTTCATTCAAAAAAGCATGTCTTTTTAATTATAATTCACCACAGCAGGCAAATGACGTGTCAGTCGTCGATGTCGATGACGCGCATCTGGCTGTCGAAAGTGATTTCCCAGCGGTTGGAGAGCTTCACTTCAT